>Ga0233437_1001467_pt1 | contig 43006 bp, 47 predicted proteins | sample SI_122_August201_FD_182714 | JGI IMG/M metagenome (GOLD analysis project Ga0233437, IMG submission 182714) | Seawater microbial communities from Saanich Inlet, British Columbia, Canada - SI_122_August2016_200_MG | ecosystem: Environmental > Aquatic > Marine > Inlet | place: Canada: British... | reverse complement strand
GTAACATCATTGATTATCTCACCTAATAATGTGGCTATCTGTAATGCAGCACAAAAAGTTTGATACTTAGCCTTCCACCTTATAGATGCTGCCCCACTAGTATCACACTCAGCATAAGGAACACAAGCACCTTTAGTAAATACATTAAAAGCAGTAGCGATAGCAGTCAAAGGGTCTGACAAAGCACCTTTTACCATATTCATATAATAATCAAACAAAGCACTATGAGGAAGAACAGCAAATATTTCCCCATAGATATACTTACAGGTTGCATATTTCTTTTGATCATCACATATCTTCACAGGAACATTATTGACAGCATTATTCTCAAGACAGTCAGCATAAAGGCAAAGTATCTGCCTATACTTATCAAGACCGTTTATTATTCCAGGAATACAACCCACTAACAAAGCAACTAACAAATTATCCTTAGCATTCATATATTGATAAGGCTGTTTTCCAAAATACTCCTCAATTGTTCCACTCCCACCCCCTGTCTGGGTTACGCTTAGCAATGAAGACATAGCACCACCGCCACCAGTAAATTTTCCCAGGAATTCATTACCATTAAAATTCCAACTCCCAACATAATCACCGATAGTACCAAATATACCAGTTCCACCACCACCCTCACCAGAAGGAGCCTCAGGACTTGTCTGACAATTGATAAACTTACATTGTTTATCAAACATAGCGTAAGACTTTTCAGATGCTTGCTTAAACTTACCATCTGCTTTGCACATTCCAGCCTTTGCAGGCCCCAACAATTCCTCAACAGGAGTCCCGATTGTAGCTATATGTGCAGTTGTAAGTCCATCTGTTTTAAGATTAAACAAAAGTGTAAACTTCTGAATAGTCTGTAAAGCATTACATGCAAGAGTGGCCCAATGCATAACTGTCTTCAACAAACCAATTATCTTCCATATACCTCCAAAAGCATCATCTTTAGCATCATTGATCCTATCCTGAACATTCTGTCCAAACTCACCTAATGGATTATTATAAAAATTGATATCTACCTTTATCAGATCTTCTTCCTGATTTGCAGTTACCTTATTACCAGCTTTAGACGTAATAAATATAGGGCATATAAAACTAAGCTTATCAGTTGTCATCTCCCCTTTGATCAAATCGATTGATAAGTAAGGCTCTGGCTCTGTACTCCTTTCAGCATTTACCAACTGTATATCAGAGACAAATGCCAAAGAATCATTCTCAACATTAGTACAATCCTCATAGTTAAAATCAATGCTCAATGTTTCCTGATCAGCACCGACAGGTGATAAGGAAATAGCGCAATAGACTCTTGTACTAATCAGATCAGTAACTTGCCTGTCTACAAGTTTAGGTGAACAATCAACATTAGATATCCAATAATTTATAGATTCAGCATCATCATTCTCCAGCACCTCAATATTCTCCCCAGAATAATGGCGTGTATTGCCAGCAGCATCACTTATAGAGAAATCAACATTACTTGATATATAACCCGGAACATCTATAGCAGAACTACTAAATACACAATCAAAACCACCAGTACTGGAACTGCATTCCCCAGAAATAGATTCTTCATCAACGACAAAATCACTAAAGTCAGCAAACTTATCACCTAATGAATTAGCCTCAGTAACTGTAAGTGTTATATCCAGTGAATCACCTGTCCTTATTATACCCTCTATGGCTTCTTCACCCCCCCCACCTATAACATCAACAGAAGAACCAGTGATAGAAGGCGCTCTAGTATCCAGCTTAACAACACCTGAAACTGAACCAGTAACTGGATTGCCTGCTTTGTCAGAACCACTTACAGTTATAGTCTTATCACCATCAACAGCACTTGAAGCAGGATCAATCCCATTCCAATAACATGTAAATGTACTGCCAGATGAATCACACTCATCTGCAGCGACAGAAGAACCAATACCTATACCACTCAAATCCAATAAAATATCCCCAGAATCAATACCAATACCACTCTCAGTCAATTGAACAATAAAAGTATTGCTAGACTCATTAACATAATTTACATCACCGCTTACTCTGCCTGTAACAATAGAAGTAACCTCAGGTCCGTCACCATCATAGATTATATCCTTGCTTAGATCGACAGTATTTGTATTCCCATACAGATCTTCCATAGTGACAGAAACAACAACACTGGTGCTGGAACTTAACTTCATCTCAACAGAAGAAAAAACACACCCAGACCCGCTATCAGTAACATCTGAGCAAGAAGCATCAACATCACTATAACCAGAAGGACTATCAATATTTATACCCAACAAATTCCCACTTACACTCCCAGTATCAAGATCACTTGAAGTAACCAAGAAACTAACATCAACATTAACAGGAGAAGCCCCAACATAAGAAACTTCCTCACCATCAGCACCAACTATACTCAAAGAAGTTTCACCAGCAGTAGGACCAGCCCTATCATACCTAAAAGATCTAACCTCTTCACTAGACTCATCAAGATTATCATAAGCCTTCAAAGTAATATCTACAATCCTTTCTTCATCATTAGAACTATCTACAATATCATCAATATCAAAAACAATATCAGGACCATCCCTCATACAATCATGAACATCAGTATCCAAAGGGATAGATCTGACAATCTCAGTTTTATCAGTTGAATAGATCTCTAACATACTAAGACCTGAACATTTATCCTCAGTCCCAATATCTGCCTCGTCATAAACATTATATGCTAATCTAATCTGACCGCTGTTTCCACCAGAAGGATCAATGCTAAAATCCACTGTGGGCGGAACATTATCATAATAACCTACCAAGTGAACTGAGGGCGGTATAATAGGACTGTTAGCATCTAAAGTATTATTATAAAGCCTAAGATAGAAGTTCTTTTCATTTTCCTGAAAATTAGCTAACATAGAATAAGTGCATCCATAAAATCCACCTTCCAAAGGTATACAATTCTCAAAAGGAAATCCTTCTCTCAGATCAGATGTAACTGAATAAAATAGAAGAACATCAGAAGGTTCAACAACCCGCCCATCAGGAAAACGAGCAGTTACATTGATAGTTATCTCTTCATACTGTTTATAAACACCCTTCACATTATCAGAACCATATACTGATCCATATTTCAATCCCTGCCTCATAGCAAGGACAGATGAAGAATAGATAGGTATGCAGATTATCAAAGCTACCATAAAAGATGCAATTCCTTTCAAACAATTATTATTCATTTAAACCTCGGCAATAAACTAGCCCTATATCGCAAAGATATAGCATCAACATCAGATACAACAGCAAGATCCTCAGCAATCCGCTCATTTTCAGGTACACTGACAATATCAGCATTCAGTACATAAAATACAATCTCATCATTCTCAAGATTATCTTTAGTAAATGTATAGTTAAAAGCTACACCACCAACCCTAAATCCTTCATCCAATAAAATCTCTTCAACATGATAATCATCATCGTCAACTTCAATAGTTCTAGAAGGTATCTTTATAGGATCATTATACATCAAGTTTATATCAATCTCATATTTTCCAGGAACGATTAAAATCTCCCCTTTCTCAGCCTGATCCCATATATAATTCCCAGATGTGCTAAACGTTCCATCCTGCAGATTATCCTGTCTTGTAAGCGTAATCAAGACCTCTTCACTATCACTTAAAGCAAAATCACCGCTAGGATTACCCCACACACCACCATTCTTTGACATCTTCTTCTTACGTACACTAAACTTCCTAGTAAGTTCAGGATTCAAAACAACATTCAAACTGCCCCTTCTGTTTAATTTAGTATCAAACCTTTGAGAATATGTAAGATAACCTTCTTTGACAAAATTAACAACACCTCCAAGCATGACAGGCAGCTTTCCGACAAACTCCCCCTCAACTGTAGACCCTATCAAACAGGTTTCATCCAGGCTGGAAAAAACTATAGAAACATCATCAACACCCAGATTAGTCATATAATCCTTGGCATTGATAGTGATATCTCCTGAATTTCTTTTATTCTCATCACAAAGCATCGTTGACTCAGAAGAAACCCCCTCTAGAGGGCTAAAATCAGATTTCAACACATCATTATCCCTTATATTTCCCTCAAGGAATAACTTAAAAGTATAACCTCTATTGTTAAACGCAAAAGGATCGTGTATTTCAACCTCTACAGGAAAGCTAAGATCATACACAAAATTATAATTTTGCACACCCAATAAAGTTACAAGATCAGTAGCTATTGATTCTGGTCTGCACGTCTCATCACAGTTTATATCAAAATATATACCCCACCAAGGATTATAGTCAAACTTCACATTTAGATTAGAATATGCATCAGACCCAGGAACCAACATCCCATTATTGTATAAAGACTCAAAAAGTGAGCTCCCTGGAAATATGTAAGGTTCATAATTACGAGTGCCATACATCCTCAATAATTGAATATTTGAACTAAGAAGATTTATCAGATTACCATTAACATCTTCCCTATCCCATGTAACTTCATGACCTATCCTGAACTTAGAATCATACATAGGAGGTAATTTCTCAGAATCAACACCAGAATGTCCAGACATCAGGTTCAAAACATCTTTCTCGATGAATCTAAACTCGCCTTGTAGATTAGTGATCTGCAAAGCTGCACCATAGATATTAGCAAGATTCAAAGGCAGCCTGACAAAGAAAGTAGAAATCTCTTCCTTGCCTGAACGGGTAGCCTCAATCGGATAGGTTATATATGTAATAATATCATTAGTACCGATAGTAACTGTAGGTTCTATATCGCCTAGTTCCTTAATCTCAAATCCCAACTCATTAACAGACTCAAAATTATTCAGACAAGTTCTAAGATTATCATAGATATACCCTTCTACCTGACCCTCTATCGAAACCTGACCAGATTCTTTAGTCAAATAAAGTTTATTCCTGGGTACAACATCAAACTCACAATTTCCTTCACAAGAATTATCAGAGCTCAAATACCACCAATAAGGCACACTATAATCTGATCCAGGAAAAAATACAACAGCATCAGACGAAGTAGCATCAGCCCTAGTGATTATCCCATTTTCAACCAGATCTATAAATCCGCCTTTCTCTCCAAGTTTCACTAACCCTTCTGTAGCTATGTCACGCAGACAGGTTTCAACCAAAGAATACACAGGTCTAAACTCAATAGGAACCTGATCTACTGCAAATTCAATATCAGGAGATATCTGATCCCTGATTATCTGATCCTTAACACCATAATAAACACCCGCACCAAGTAAAACAACTATTCCTGCAATTATAAAGATCGTTATCTGCCCTTGTTTATCCCATGTTCTCTTGCTCATTTCAAATCCTCAAAATGTTTTTGAATCAGATTAAGATCATACATTTTCTGTTCCATCAACTCCCTTACTAACTGTGATTTCTTTTTGCCTAATTTCTTAGCTACCTTAGAAAGAAGTTCGTCTATCTGATTAGTTACTGTAATTCTTATTTGTCTGCTCATTTTACTTAGTTTAGACTTAATTATGTATATCTAATGTACTAATATATAAACTTTTCCTAATAAATAAGACAATTTTATACATTAAGTGACTATTATATAGCATATATAAAGTACCAATTTAATAGTTTTACTATATCCCATTGAGGGATTTATACATTATTTAGCCTTAATTAGGGATATTTAAGGTATTATTAGTGTGAAAAAGAAAGAAAGAAAGAAAAACAAATCAGTATTACATTGATTACTAAAGAAAACTTACACTTATTAACAATATTTCAATTATTTTACAGCATCCAAAAAACCACATAATTCCTCAGATGCCGCACCACAAACTCCAGAACAAAGTCCATAAATATCAGTTATTCTATCTCTATAACCCCTATCTAAATACGCCTTAAATAATAAGTTCGCCCTTCCACGATTATTTCGTCTCCAAAATCTATCTCCATGATAGAATAATTCTTCTGCATCTAAAGTAGGCAATGCATTATGTATGGTAGTTCTTGCTAACCCTGTAATTGTATTTCTATTAGTATCAACAACACTTAAAAGCCTAAGCACCCAATTATAATCTGGATTCGCTGTTTGAGCTAAAACAGTGCTTGCTTTATATATCTCACTTCGAACCAATTCTCTATTTATGATACTAAACTCTTTCCCCTTATCGATTAAACAAGATACAACATAAGGATATAATCTTGAGTTCAAACTTCGAGTAGTAGATCGTATATCCTGAGCTATTTTCATCTCAAAATCATCACTTAATCCCCAATCTACCCCCTCATTAGGTTGATAACATCTTGTTTCCGCAACCCCATACAATGCATCAGCCAGATCATTTAAGACATACATAAAAAAATCATAATATGCCCTACCCTGGCTTCCCCCAACCATCAACCTATCTGGAAATTCTTTTACATTAGGAATCTTAATAGCTCTGAATTCACTTTCAATACCCCCTAAATCTAATCTCTCATATTTTTTATCTACATCAGCCAGATATCTTATCAATTGAACTGTTTCCCTTTCATGCCCCATTAATTGTATATGATTAGAATCATTCATACCATTAAGAAAAACACTTAATTCTTCAACCATCCTATCCAAAGAAGAGTCTAATCCATCTTCACTTTTTAGTAAACCATCACAAACACTCGGACGTATACCTGGATAACAACTAGGACTTGAAATATATGCCTTAGAAAATGATTCAAGAGCACTTCTTGCAGCTGATTGATCCTGATCTTCAGCACGAAATATATTTATGTTATTAATTTCAAGCAGATCTGCAATCTCCCTAGCGGGAACAACGTCAGATGAACCTTTATCTGGAAAATCATAGACATTTACCATAGCTCCAGCATTAGCTAATCTTCTTGCAATCAACATCCAAAAAAGAGTTCCAAGTGAAGTATCAGAAACAGAACTAGACCTCACTGTACACATATCAAATACTTTACCCCTAGAACTGTCTATTACAGATTGTAAATTTCCTAAATTAGACTCAAAATCAAATACTGAATTTCTCATCAATAGCTAAGAATGATAATCCCCTTTTAAATATATCAATTATTTGATTCAATATTCAATAATGGCAAACAATTATAAAAGACAAAACACCAAAACATTTATATACACACTAATATATACATCTACTTATTGGTGTGTATAATGAAAGGACGATACAATTTCACGATTGAAAAAAAACTGTTCAAAGAGTTCAGAAAATATTGCAAAGATAATTGCATCAATATGTCTGCAAAGATTGAAAGCTATATAAAAAAAGAGGTAAAAGATGGTCCAAAATAGCTTAGTCAATTATATAAGAGAGCAGATAAGAGCAGGCTATGATACAAAATCGATAAAGAAGTACCTCTTAAAATACAACTACACAGAATCACAGATAAACGAAGCAATACAAGCAGCATACCCCCCGTCTGAAGTAAAACATACATTACACTTATCAAAAACAACAGTTGCATTAACCATTTCAATCATATTTACAATAATAATTGCATCTGGAATATTTATCTACATGACCTCCAGAGGCCCATCCCAATTGTTGGATGTAAGGATAAATATAATCACTCAATCTATAGAATCAGGAGACCCATTAAGTTTTACTGCAGAAATCTCTAATCTGGGAAAGACAAACAGATATGATGTAACATTGATGTATGAGATCTATGACTTAGGAAATAATCTGATAACATTCAAAGAAGAAACAATTGCCTTAGAGACAAAAGCAGCCTCTTCAGTAACTATTAATTTAGGAGAACAATTCCCTGGAAATTACCGCCTAAAGACCAAAGCCACATATAAAAAAGGGACAGCAGAAGCATCATCTAGCTTTAAAATTACAAGAAAAACATCAGCACAACAACCAGATGAACCAATTACACAAAGACCCATTACACAAGAACCAGTAACACCAATAACACCAGAACAATGCCCATCAAACTGTGATGATAATGACCAATGTACAACTGACCATTGCAGCGAATCAACAAACTATGAATGCAAACATGACATTGTACTTCAATGCTGCGGAAACAAAATATGTGAAAGTGATGAAAACTATGAAACCTGCTTAGCAGACTGCTCTGCACCAGAAGAAGCAAACATATTCAAAGGAAAACCCATATGGGAAAAAATAGATATGATATCAGATATCGCCAAAACAAACAAAGAACAAGCATTGCAGTATTGCAAAGCAATACCCCAAACAGGATATAAGTATGATTGTTTTGCAGCAATAGCCGCTGCATCTGATGATATAGATATATGCCTAAACATAGAAGATGACTCCTACCGAGACAGCTGCTACAAAGACGCAGCAAAAGAAACAAGAGACAGCGACTCATGCAGCAAAATAGTAAAAGACTCTAAAAGAGACCAGTGCTATATGGCATTTGTAACAAAAGAAGATTACACAGTATGTGACAAACTAATAAACAAATACCTAAAACAAAGCTGTGAAAGCCTCAAGAAATTATCTGAAGTAGAGATTCCAGAACATGTTGTGATCACTTAGCCTTATTATATATAGAATAAAAATACAACTTAGATACAGCTAATATAACTGATATGACTATGAAAAACACGATAAGAATAGCCTGAACATTGGATATATTAATCAGATTTGAAAAGACAAAAAGGATTTCTAAAAAAAGAACGATTAAGACTAACGGACTGACATAAAGATATAGCTTCAGTAATCCATCAACAAAAGGGGACTTTAATGAACCCAATAAACTCTTGCCCTTAATATTAGCTGCATGTAAAAAGAAAGTAAAATAGATGATAAAAGGAATAAAATAATATAGCCTTGGAAGATAAACTTCTTTTGCAACAAAACCAAGGGGCAATGCCATTATTATAATCCACACAACAGCCCATAAAAAATTAAGTACCAATAACTTAACATAATCAAAAAGCACCAGTTTCTTTCGGACAATCTTACCCCATTCATAACCTTTTACCAAAGTCAGTATAACTACAATAAACAGGATAAAAACAACAGCACCCCCAATTATAGAGATTAAAAAAGATCGCAGCTGGTCCAATAATTGATTTGCAGCTCCAGAAGAGATATTAGTCAGATCATTTAAAACACCAAGATTTATGTTGGTTAACGAATCTACAGATCGTTTAAAAAAATCAAAAAATATCTTAAATCCAAGATAGAATAAGACATAGTATATAAAATCTAAAAACAAAACTAAAGGTAATTTCTTATTCATAAATGTCTTAAAAAATCCCTTAAAATGATTTTCAACATATTTATTATAAAACCCCATATTAAACATATCAACAATCCTCATATAAATAGTTTGCTATTGATGAAAATAAACCAAAAACCATTAGATTTATAAATGAGTGTATTATTCTCAATTATATCGGTAATCCCGAATAACTACTAAGTTAACTTGGTAGGAGGGTAGAATGAATAAAGAACAAGTAACTCAAACATTAAAGAAATTAAAAGAAGATTCTAAGAAAAGAAAATTTACTCAATCTTATGACTTAATTATAAATCTAAAAGATATTGACCTGAAAAAACCAGATCAGAATATTAATTCCACAGCTACACTTCATTATTCTAAAGGTAAACAATCAAAGATTTGTGCATTAGTTGGTCCAGAACTTCTGCCTCAGGCTAAAGAAGTATGCGACTTAGCAATATCTGTTGATGATTTCCCAAAATATCAGGATAAAAAACTAGCTAAGAAATTAGCTAATTCTTATGACACATTTATTGCTCAGGCTACAATAATGCCAAAGTTAGCTACAACATTTGGACGTGTCTTTGGACCAAAAGGAAAGATGCCAAACCCAAAAGCAGGCTGTGTAGTACCGCCAAACGCTAATCTAAAACCATTATACGAAAAATTACAAAAAACAATCAAGCTTCAGACAAAAAACGATCTTATTATCCATACGATAATAGGTAGTGAATCGATGAAAGATGAAGAAGTCATAGATAATATCATGACAGCTTATGACGCTTTAGTACATACTGCTTATAGTGGAAAAAACAATATTAAAAGCATTTTTCTGAAATTAACAATGGGAAAATCATTCTTGATAGGCAAAGAAGAAGAAACAGAGAAAACTTCAAAAAAAGATAAAAAAGAAGAGCCTAAAGAAAAAAGTGCTAAATCTCCTAAAGAAAAGACTAAAGCAGAAGAAAAACCTGCTAAAAAAGAAACAAAAGAGGCTGAAGCTAAAAAATGAGTGAGAAAACACACCATGTAGCAGAAAGCAAAAAGAAAATAGCTCAGACTATTCAGAAATTCATACTAGAGTATCCTATAATTGCAGCTATAAACATGGAAAACTTGCCAGCACCTCAATTGCAAAAGATGAGGGCTCAACTAAGAGGCAAAATAGAGTTGACCATGACAAAAAGAAGGATAATGACTCATGCTATAGAGGGCATAAAAGATAAGAAGAAAAACATAGAACAGCTTATCCCTAACTTAAAAGGTATGCCTGCTTTATTATTCACAAAAGAAAACCCATTCTCATTATTCAAGACATTAAAGAAAAGTAAGAGTAGTGCTCCTGCAAAAGAAGGTCAAACAGCCCCTTTTGATATAATAGTTCCAAAAGGACCAACAACATTCTTGCCAGGTCCAGTTATCGGAGAACTAGCTATGTTAGGAATCAAATCAGGAGTAGAAGATGGCAAGGTAGCTATCAAAGAAGATTCAACAGCTGTCAAAGAAGGCGAGATTATATCTGCAAAAGCAGCAGAAGTATTGACAAGACTAGGTATAGAACCTATGGAAGTCGGCCTTAACGTTACTGCAGTATATGAAAATGGAGACATATTCAAACCAAGTGTTCTTGATATTGATGAAGAAAAATTCGCATCAGACATGCAAAAAGCAGCTTCTGGAGCATTTAACCTTGCTGTAAACAGCGCATATCCAATAAAAGAAACAATCAATGTATTGATAGGTAAGGCATTTAACGATGCTAAAGCTTTAGGATTATCACAAGATATAATTGATGAAGGGATTATCGATGAACTTCTTGGAAAAGCAGAAAAGTCTGCTTTAGGCATAAAATCAACAGCAAATATAGAAACAGTAGACAAACCAAAAGAAGAAAAGAAAGAAGACGCTCCTGCTAAAAAAGTTGAAGAAAAACCTAAGGAAGCGCCAAAAGAACCAATTCACACTCCAAAAGAAACTAAAACAGAACAAAAGGAAGAAAAAGTACTTGAAGAAGAAAAAGAAATAATCAAAGAAGAAATAAAACTGGAAAAAGAAGCTAAAGAAAAGAAAATAGAAGCGCCAGTTGAAACTGAAGTTAAAAAAGAAGTTAAAAAAGAGGAAGAAAAAGTACTTGAAAACGAAAGGATAGAAAAAGAAAAAGAGTTTGAAAAGATAGAAGAGAAAAAAGCACCTACTACTGATGATAAGATCCAAGAAATGGTTTCAAAAACAAAGAAATTTGTTAACGGTGAAATACCTAGCGCAGAAAAATTAGTCGAAGAAGCAGGTAAGTTAGCTGCAACAGAACCTCAGAAAAAAGAAATTAATTTAGAAAAGCCTAAGGCTTCTCAAAAAGATTCTACTCCTCAAAACAAAGAAGTGCCAAAAGAAAAGAGTAAAGATATGGAAGAAGTTGAAAACTTAACCCAAGAATTACTTAAAAAAGGCACTTTAAGAAAATAATCATATTAAATAAGGAGAATAACTCAAACCAATAAGGTTGAGGGATTGAAAATTTCAAAAGAAATTTTCAATAAAATCGGAGGTACATAAAATGGAATATATATACGCAGCAATGTTGATCCACAAAGCAGGGGGAAAGGTTGACGAAGCAACAGTTAAAAAAGTTTTAGAATCAGCAGGTGTTAAAGTAGATGACTCTAGAGTTAAAGCTTTAATTGCTTCATTAGAAGGAGTTAATATTGACGAAGCTATCGAAAAAGCAGCAGTAACACAAGTTGCAGCAGCTCCAGCAGCAGACGCAGCTCCAGCAGCAGGTGGAGAAGCTAAAAAAGAAGAAAAAGCACCTGAAGAAGCTAAAAAAGAAGATGCACAGGCAGCTGCAGGTTTAGGATCCCTATTCGGATAAAAACCTTTTTTTTATTTTATTTATAACTCAAACTGAGAATTCAGTTTGAGATAATGACTTTCAAGTGAACGTGACATAAGATGCAAGACAAAAAAGGGCTATTTGATAAGCTAAGTAAGATAAAAAGAGAAATAACCACCCTCAAAACAGAACTTAACCAGATAGACGATAAAAAAGAAGAGTGGTTTAAGAAAAAAGAAGAGTATGGTAACCAGATAAAGAATTCTATAAAAAAGATAAAAGAAGATAAATCAAGCAGAGATTCCCTGACAAAACAAGTAAAAGAAGAAAAAGGAAAAAGGGAACAATTCAACAAAGAAGCTAAAGAAAAGATTTCGGAATTAAAAGAGCTATCAAAAGAAAAATCACAGATTTCTCAAAAGTTCAATATCAAAGAAGATCCTTCTATAATAAAAAAACAGATTGAAAAACTAGAGTTCAAGATAGAAACATCAGGTATGTCATTTAAAGAAGAAAAAAAAGTAATGAAGATAATAAAAGACCTTAAAAAGAAATGTAAAGAATCTGAAAAAGTAAGCAATGTATGGACTAAAATACATGAAAAATCAAAGGATATTGACACAAAAAAGAAAAGTGCAGAGAATGTTCATAAAAAGATACAAAAAACAGCTGAAGAAAGCCAGAAAAGGCATGAAGAGATGATATCATTATCAAAAGAAGTTGATGAGTTAAAGAAAAAAGAAGAAGAGGCATTCAAAAAATTCATAGAATTCAAAACAAAATTCAATGGAATTAACGATAAATTAAAAGAAAAACTGTCAGAATTAAACGAGACCAATTCAAAAGTAACTAAACATGTAAAAAATAAGAAAGTAGAAAAACAAAAAAAAGACCATGAAATACTAAAGATAAAAGAACAGGATGTAGAAGAGAAAATAAAGAAACGTCAAAAATTAACCACAGAAGACCTGTTAGTGTTTCAAAAAACTAAATAGATTAAAACATTTTTGAAGCTAAAAAATTCTAATTTTTTCTGTTTCAAAAGATTAAAATTATACTAACATAACAATTATTCTAGAACTAATATAAAAAAAGAATTATTTCTTTTTCTCAGCAGGTTTTTCATCAGGCTTAGACTCAATTTTTTCCATATAGCCACACTTACCGCATGTATATCTACTTTTATGTTTAGCCATAAAAGTACCTTCACCACATTTAGGGCAAAACTTACTCTTTCTCTTTAGCCCACCAGAAGTATCATATAATTCCCATCTACCTTTGCTTTTCTTTTCTTTCTTAGGTTTCTTTGCCATTATGGATCACCAATTATTATTTAGACTCTTCTTTCTTCCCTTCAGCAGGTTTTTCTGCTTTAGGTTCTTCTTTCTTTTCTTCAGCAGGTTTTTCTTCTGCTTTAGCTTCTTTTTTAGGAGCTTCAGCACCTTCTGATTTAGGAGCAGCTTCTTTTGCTTTCTTGTCTTTTTTAGTAGGCTCAACAGCCTTTAACTCATCCTCAGATGAATAAATATAAACTGACACTTTAGCTTTTCCTGCACCAAAACTACCATTAATATACTTTACAACAACTAATTTCTCATCTGCTTTTTCACTAGAAACAATCTTCTTCTTGATGTCTTCTTTCTTAGGTGTAGGTTCATTAGAAAAATTAGCCTCTGCCTCTATCTCAATTCTAGACAATAAAGGGTTATCTCGTTTATTTATTATTTTTAGATCCATAGAAATCATCTCACTTTAATAGCATATTCGCCTTTTACACTTATTCCAATCTTATTTGCAATTACAGACTTATTAGCATCAATAACAGCAAGTCTTCCTTGCCAATTTGTACTAAAACTACTAGTTTTGCAAGCAGGGCATTCTCCCCCTTCTATAAACATTTTACAGCTCTTACATACTTTTCTTTTCATTTAAAATCTCCTCTGATTTTCAAGTTACTTTTTATCCTTACCTTTAGCTTTTTCCTTAGGCTTCTCTTTTTCATCAGAACCTTCATCAGCATCATCTGCTATCCAGTCTAATCTCCCTAAGAAAGGTTGCCTCATAGTAAGCCCTAATTTAGGGTTTGAAACATCTTTAAACGAAACTGCAATTAATCTGGATCTACACTTATCCCCTATTTTTAATGTTTTCTTGGATTCTTTGCCAGTTAATACCTTATCTTTGCTAAAACTAACAAAATCATCCATTGTTTGTGAAACATGTATCATGCCCTCTATAGGTCCAATATTGATAAAAGCTCCAAAATCAGCAATATCCTTTATTCTCCCTAGTACAACTTCCTGCATCTCAGGTTTAAAAGTCAAAAGCTCAAATGTAGTATCGTAATAAGAAGCACCATCCCCAGCTATGATTATCCCATCGCCGATAGTTTTAACATCAGCAACATCAACTACAATGCCAAGATCCTTAGAGATAAACCCTTCATACTTCAGCTTTAGTCTCTTGATTACAGCCATAGTTACATCTAAGCCAAACAAATCAGGTGGTACCCTGATATGATCCTTAATTTCCATTCTATAGAACATTTTATAATATTGGAGCCTCAATCCCTTTATAAATGTTATCATTAAATCGGTCTATCTCACTATCTCAAAACAAGATACTTCTTAGACCTCAAAAATATCAACTTAATCCCTTTCTGAACAGCCCTCTTTCTTAATAGAGCATCCTGTGTAGCTAATATTGTATTTTCATCAAGCAAATCCAATATAAGATCATCAACATGGCCTGCTGGAGTCTTTATCACACCAACCCCCTTCTTTTTCAACAACTGTAAAGCAACCTTAGCAGCTAACTTATGCTTTTGCTTCTGAATCTCTATTATGGTATTTAACTCATCAATAGTCTTATCAACAATGTATAATTTATACTTAAACAGACAAATCTTATCAATCTCAGAAAAGATATCTACATTAAACTGTATAGGAATCAAAAGAAAGTTTGTATCGAGTATTATCTTTTTCATTTTTTATTATTTTTTATTGATTCTGATTGTTTTTCTTATTGATTAATTGTTATTTATTCTTTCTCTTATTGATTATTTTTTATTGTTTTTCTTATTGATTATGATTTGTTTCTTATTAGTTAGTTTTTTTATTATTTCTTTATTTATTCTAATTTTTTCTTATTGGTTAGTTTTTATTTATTCATCTCCTTATTGATTATTTTTTATTATCTTTATTAATCCTAATTATTTCCATTATTAATTAGTTTTTATTGAAGTTATTAATTTCTTATTATTAGTTTTAATTTATCCCTCATCAAATTAGTTTATTCATAATTATCAATCTAATAACAAAAAGATTATATAAAATTATGCTTTTAAAAATCCTTAAATTCTGAAATAACTCCAGACAAAATACCTGCAATTTCAACAGCATCAGTATGATAACAATCAAACCCATTCATTGAATCAGCCCTCCTGCCAATCTCAACTAGTTCCTGATAATGAGGGTATCCTTCGTCACCTCTATGAAATTCTTGATTTAAGAGAATATTTCTGCCCCCTATCCTTCTTAGATTATCTGATGAAAAGTAAGATCTAACTTGTCCTCGTTTAATTTCATTATCCCACCCTTTAGTATCTGTCCTAGTCATAAAAAATCCAAGGGGAATGTCGGTTTCTTCAGCCTTTAAAGCATACCTCAAATGTAAAAATGCTAACTCCAAAGGTACATTATAAGAGCTACCATGAGAACCGCCCCTATCAAATTCATCCATAGATGGATTGACTAAGTAAATCACTCCATGGGGATCAGGTATTGCTGGAATTGATTTATTTCCCCTCATTTTTTCAATTGTAAAATGACCTGGGAAAGAGACTATCTGAATATAAGAATTATCACCAACAGGAATAAAAAGCCAATCAGGAAATCCTGATTTTCCCCCACCCTTAATTTGATTAGGAATCATATCCCTATATGCGCTAGCCCCAATACCACTGTAAGTAGTAGTATCAGTTATCAAATCAGTAAGTCTTATACCTCTGCCACAAACGTCAAAACCATGTAACCCATCTACACTAGGAAAATCCACACCACCCATTTCTATAATATTTAAACCCAATCCTTCATCTCCAAAAACATTTCCTGTAGATACATCTACTAAATCAAAATCACCATATTTTTGACCCTCAACAATACGTAATCCCTGCCTTTCAGCCTCATCTAATATAACTTTCTGAGTATAAGAAAACCATGCAGATTCTTCTGTAAGTAAACCGCCAAGTCCTGACATAAGCACCTCACACAAAAGTGATTTCCCAGAACCAGCAGCACCAACCAGATAATAAGTTCCAATAAGTCTTTTCCCAGTGCTATGAAAAGGGTCTATCCAATCGATAGGCATCTGGTTATAGCCCCCATTCATTCCCATATCTAACCATGAAAACTTATCGATAAGTGTTTCTCTCCTATGGGTCATTCTAAGAGTAGAAGAATCAATATTCATTTAAAAATATATAAGATTAGATAAGAGTTCCCAACACTTTCTTCATCTTAAAAGCATCCCCAATAGGATCAGGACTCTCATTAATAATAGTAATATCCACTTTCCTTTTTAAAACCTCCTTCAATAAACTCTTGATATTCCCCAAAGGAGTCAACAAATGTCTTCTCTCACCTTTAGCAGTCCATTCTATTCCAGAAAAATGTGCATGAATATGATTTAAAGATTTGATCTGACTAAACACATAATCATAATCTATCTTCCCCTGATCACGAGCCATCTGATGGGCAAAATCAATAGTCATCTCACAACCAGTCTCCTTGCGAAGCTCAAGCAGCTCAGGAATAGACCCAAACTGAGATGCCTTTCCAGTAAGCTCAGGAGCAATCTTAACTTTCCATTTATTCTCTTTGATCTTATCCATGATATAAGCAGTATTCTCCTTGATCATCTCAAAAACCTTTTTCGGATCTTGCTTCTGAAAAAAACCAGAATGATAGACAACATGTGTAGCTCCCATATGATGTGCTCTCTCACAACTATCAAGTATCCTTTTGATAGAAGCCTTTATCTTGATCTTCTCTTTAGAAGCTAAATTAATAAAATAAGGACCATGACAAGACAAAGCAACCCCCAACTCAGAAGCAAGCTTACCAATTACCTTAGCAGTATCATTAGACATGTTTACACCATGTGTAAACTCTACCTCCAAAGCACCTAACCCCAACTCAGAAATCTTTCTTAATCCTAAATCATACCCCAACCCAGCAGTCCCACCAGGCCCAATCAAAACATTAGAGCTCATTTTGAAGATTTTTTAATAAAATAATCAGAAAACCTGATGACAAAAGTAGAAAGAATTATTGAATAAAGCATGAAAAGCAAAGTAAGGTGAAGTATTACATCTATACCACCTATATTCAACGTTTTCAATGTAAAAGCTACTACAGCAACAGCTATTCCTTTCTGAACATTAAATGTCATAAACAACTTCTCCTTGAGCCTTAATTTCAAATCCCTTAAAGATATGTTAATTGCAATATACCTCAGTATAAGATAAAGAACAAACAATATAATAGATTTGAATATAAAATTATAATTAAGAGGTATCTTGATTGTGATTCCAACTAAAACAAAAACTAATATCTCTAAAGAATTAGCAAAAAAAGCAGCCACAACCTTTAACTGTAATTTATGGGACAAATAAACATTTCCAAAGAATAAACCCGTCGTAGTGACTGCAAGAACCCCATTACCGCCTAAATTCTCAGCAAGAATATATGCAAATAAAGCAAAAGTTATCATTGCCAAAGGAGATAATGTCTCAGAATAAGGTCTTTTCATAAACTTATAAACTACAATCCCTATTAAAATTCCTGCCCCTATGCCTGTAACGATCTGCTGAAGAAACGGACCTATCTGTTCAAGAAACTTAGAAAAGATAAATTCAACCTCCACACTCTTTAAAAAATCAAGCATAATAAACGGAAAAACAACAATGACTGGTGTATTGACCAAAGACTCAACTTCCATTAATTCAAGAACCTTATTTTTAGTATTTCCTATCATCATCACAATAGCATCAGGCGCTGTACCGCTCATTAATGTAGCGAATAAAAGCGCCATAAACACAGAAGTTGTAGGAAACATCTTATACACCAAGATAGAAAGAAATACCACATTCAAAAGCAAAAAATAACCTGTAAGTTCTAACGCATTTATTGAAAGTGAAGTAAACTCCCTTAACTTAAACCTTGAGCTAGAATCAAAAACAATAAGCACCAAGGCCAATATTCCTATAGAAGTAAGAAAAACCTGTGGGAACTGAACCAACAACTCACCCCTGTATCGAATAGTGCCGATAAACATCCCAGCTATTATCAAAAGAAGTATATTGGATATCTTAAGCTTCTCAGAAAAGATAGTACAAAGTATCCCCACTAATAAAATAATAGCCAAATGAGTTAAAAAAACTACTGCTGTCATAATAACCTCTTTTTATGGATTTATTAGTTACAGCCTTTAAATATTTTTCTAACTTTAATTCATAATTCAAGTAAAAAACAAAAGTTTTTATACAACACCCAATAAAAACACATTATGAAAAGGATATTATCTGATGTACTGGATGAGATCAGGCCATTGAAGGAAGATGAAAAAGAAATCAAGAAAGATATAGATTTGCTCCTAAACAAGATAAACAAAAACCTAAAAGACGCTAATGCAATCTTGGGTGGGTCTGGAATAAAAGGAACCTGGCTAAGAAAAGCAAATGACGCAGATATATTTGTAAGATTCAACTATAATAAATACATGGAAAAAAGCCAGGAAATCTCCAACATATTAGAAAAGATACTAAAAAGAAATAAACTAAAAATAATAAGGCTGCATGGAAGCAGAGATTACTTCCAGATAAAAGCGAAAGATTTCACTTATGAGCTAATCCCAATCTTAGATATAAAAAAAGCAGACCAGGCAATCAACATAACAGATATTTCGCCATTACACGCAGATTGGGTAAATAAAAAAGGAAAGAAATTCAAGGACGACATAAGATTGACAAAACAGTTCTGCAAATCAGCAGGAATATACGGTGCAGAAAGTTATATCCAGGGCTTTTCAGGATATATATGCGAGATACTTACAATCCATTACAAGGGCTTCCCAAACCTAATGAAAAATGCAGCAAAATGGAAAGACCAGACTATCATAGATACAGAAAATTACTGGAAAGGAAAAAATATATTGATGGAATTAAACAGATCAAAAACAATCTCCCCATTGATTATGATAGACCCTGTACAAAATAGTAGAAATGCTGCTGCTGCCCTTAGTGATGATAAATTCAACCTATTCAGAAAAAGAGCAAAAGCATTTCTAAAAAAGCCATCTAAGATATTCTTCGAGATTAAAGAGATAGATGAAAAAACGCTGAAGAAAAACGCAAAAAACAATGAACTAATCCTTATAGATATAAAGCCAAAAAAAGGAAAGCAGGATGTCATAGGCTGCAAACTGGTTAAAGCTCTTGAATTTATTGACAAAAAACTAGAAAAGAACGACTTCAAAATAATAAATCAGGGATGGAAATGGAACAAAAAAGTACTGTTCTATTTCACGATAAAAAAAGAAGCCCTATCAAAAACAATAGAAAGAGAAGGGCCCCCAGTAAAAACAAAGATGCACGTAGCTAACTTCAAAGAAAAATATAAAAAAACATATATCAAAAACAAAAGAATATACTCCAAAGTTAAAAGAGAATTTATGGATCCCAAAGAATTAATCAAATCATTAAAAAAAGAAAAATACCTAAAAGAAAAGATAATTAGCTTTGATATCAGATGAAAGAAAAAATCTCAATATTTTTAAAAGGATTTCTTATGGGAATCTGTGATGTTATTCCAGGAGTTAGTGGTGGAACAATAGCGTTTATTACAGGAATCTATTCCAGATTGATTAATGCAATTAAAAGTGTATCATTTTCTACAATATCAGGCTTAATAAAACCGATCTTTAAAAGAGACGAAAAAAGCAGATCTTCTTTTAAAGAAAGTTTCAAAAAACTGGACCTATTATTCCTGACAATCCTGTTCATAGGGATAGCTTCAGCAATATTTATTGGTTCTGGTGTTATGGAATTTTTGCTGGAAAACTATTTCACATACACAATAGTATTGTTTATAGGATTGATACTTGCATCATCCAGAATAATCTATCAAAATATCCATAATCACAATATAAAAAATATTTCATTTGGATTTATAGGATTTTTCATAGGGATACTATTAAGTATTGTAATCCCATTAGATATCAACCCCAATTTGCCATATATCTTTTTAGGGGGTTTTCTTGCAATTAGTGCAATGTTTTTACCAGGAATCTCAGGTGCTTTTATTTTATTGATCATGGGATTATATAAATTTATGTTAAAGATAATCCATGATATAAGTAATAATCTCACCTATTTTCTAGTATTTATATTGGGAGCAATAATTGGAGCATTAAGCATATCCAGACTTATTTCTTTCCTATTTAGAAAAGATAAATGTAAAACATTATATGTATTGCTTGGCCTCATCATTGGATCGCTTAGCATACCCCTAAAAAAAGTTTATTACAGTGGATTTTCCTGGAATTTTTTAAACACTGCTGCAGTCCTGATTATATTCTCAATAGGTTTCTTTACTGTAAATATAATTGAGAAAAAAACAAGATAGAGTCCTAAGATGGAACGGATAAGACTAGAGATAAAAAGACAACCAATCCATATCTTATTAGGCCTATTTCTAGTAGTTATGATATACCATAACATATTAACATATCAGATATTATTAGTCTCAATAATAACAGCACTTGCCATAGCGAGTTTCATCAAGAAAACAAGACCAAAAAAGATCTATAGGCTATTAGAGCTCATAGAAAGAAAAGAAAATATGGATAAGCTGCCTGGAAAAGGCCTGATAGCTTACCTTATCGGAACCTTGATAATATTTGTATTATTTGAAAAAGACATAGCTATGGCAGGAATCATCGTTTTAGCCCTAGGGGATTCATTCTCCAGATTAATCGGACCATTTGGAAAGATAAAACACCCATTCAATAATGCAAAGTTTATGGAAGGGATCATTGCAGGATTCCTTGCAGCTTCGCTTGGAGCAGCACTATTTGTAGCACCACATGAAGCGATAGCGGCTTCTTTCTTTGCTATGCTCTTAGAAGGCATCAACCTAAGACTTTTCAGATTCAAAGTAGATGATAACATAACAATACCCATAATAGCAGGGTTTGTTATTTGGCTGATTAGATTTCTATAATGTGATTTAAAGATACTAAATCAGACACAATGTTTTATTCTCAAATCAAAAAATTATTTCTCCATTCAAAAATTATCCTGATAATAAACACCATAGGTATGAGATAAGGAATAAAAGCATACTGACTTGATCCATAAAGATCATAAACAAATATAAACCAGCCTAGAATAAAGATAATAAGCCCAACCAATATTCCAAAAACACAATAAAACTTAACTCTTTTGATATCCCTTTGCCTATAAAACTTATCAATAAGATATAAAATAGATACAAAAACAAAAAATAAGATAATGCCTGTAATAATTAAAGGCCAATACATAATATCCATCTGTTTATCAGAATACAATGATCTAAACAAGACAAAAACAGAAACAACCAAAATTACATAGATTAGATGTATAGCCACTTCAATCTTAGACGGCTTTTTAGGGTTCCATATCCCATAATCCATCCTAATATTTGTTTCTTTGTCCAATCTTTCAAAATCTACCATATTAAATTTATAGTTTAAATGTTTATAATAATTTCCTTTTAGTAAAACCATAAACCCATACGAAGTAAGAAATTATATTAGATGCAGTAAAATAAATTTTCAATATAAGCAGCCAGTAACAAGATTTATAAATACCCTTTTCTTCTTATCTAAGTTAAACTGATAAGGTGATAACATGCTGAAAAAACAATTAAAAGATATATTTTTAGAGAAAAAAGATGCATTTCCAGAGATACTGGGTCAAGACAAGGTAAAACAACAGATAAAATCAGCCTTGTTGATGAATAGGCACATAATTATAGTAGGCCCGCCAGGAATCGGCAAGACAACATTAGCAAGAAACATCGCAAAATTATTGCCAGATGGACTAAAACATTTCATAAGAGTCCAAGGCTCTCCAGACCTGACAGCAGAAGATCTATTAGGGGATATAGACCCAATCAAAGCGCTAAAATATGGTCCTTTAAGTCTGGAGGCATTTCAAAAAGGAAAGATCTTCAAGGCTGACAAAGGCATATTGTTCTTTGACGAGATAAACAGATCTCCTGAAAAACTGCAAAACGCATTACTCCAAGTTCTAGAAGAAGGGGAAGCGACTATTGGATCTTATGATGTTAATTTTGACATAGATTTCCTTTTTATAGCAACTATGAATCCAGAAGACTCCTCTACCGAAAGGCTGTCAGATGTCCTGTTAGATAGATTCGATTTAATCTACATGGGATATCCTGAAACGAAAGAGATTGAAAAAGAGATTGTAGAAAAAAATGGAGAAAAACTGGATATCAAATTTCCAGACAACCTGCTGGACTTGACGATCCAGTTTGTCAGACTCTTACGAGAAGATGAAAAACTGGAAAAAAAGCCATCTGTAAGAGCTTCATTAGGATTGTATGAAAGAGCCCAAAGTAATGCATTATTAAATGAAAGAAAAACAGTGAAATTTGAAGATATCAAAGAAGCAGTCATATCTGTTTTAAGCCATAGGATAAAACTAAAACCTTCTGCAAAATACCTTCAAAGTCCAAAAGAATTTATCAATGAAGAATTTAAGAAATTCCTAGACAAGCATGAGGAATTGAATGAAAGTGGTGATGTACCCTAGCTTAAGAGAAGAAAAAGACGAAGAGATAAAGCTGAAAGAGCTAAGTGATATTGAAGAATTAGACGGAAAACTTAGCAAACAAAGTGAAGAAAATAAATTAATGCATTCTGTTTTAGATAATGATAAAGAAACAATAGATGAAGGCAAGATGATAAAAGAAGCCCTGAATCAAGGCATGGGTTCTTTTACACCAGACCTAATGTTTGAACAATTAGTTAAGAACTTCTCAATTGCAAAAAATATATACGGCCCATCACTGATAAGGCAATTGACAAACTATGATGAAAATTATATTAGCAGAAATGCAAAAATCCCAGAATTTCAAAAAGAACTGAAGAAAAACATAGAAGATAATGTAGAAAAATTAAAAGAAAATAAACTGATAAAAAAAGACGGGACAATATCTGACAAAGGCATTGAACTTGCCTCACTTATCTTATACACAGAAGAACTCGATCATTTGATCCCAAAAGGGATCTTAGGCGAGAAGGTACACAAAAAAGATTCTATCTATGGTGATAAAGAAGACGTAAAGACATATAAGAAAGGAGACCGCTATAGAGACATAGCTATCAAAAAGACGATAAAATTATCTGTCAGGAGAGGTCATAAAAAAATAAATGAAAAAGACCTCAAATCATTTGAAAAGCAGAGCAAAGGCCAGATATTCCTAATCTATGGGCTGGATGCTTCTGGTTCTATGAAAGGAAAAAAGATTGAGACATGTAAAAAAGCAGGCATTGCTTTAGCATACAAAGCGATTGAAGAAAAAGACAAAGTAGGCCTGCTGGTCTTTGGCTCAGACATCAAAGAACAAATAGAACCTACTGATGATTTCAAAAGAATATTGAGAGAGATAACAAAAGCAAAAGCCTCAAAAGAGACTAACCTCGCACTGACGATAAAAAAAGCGATTGAATTATTCCCTGCAAAAGAAGTGACAAAACACCTAATCCTTTTGACAGACGCTATGCCTACAACAGGAGAAGAACCAGAAAAAGAAACAATGGATGCTGTTTCTCAGGCAAGGGTAAATGGAATAACTATCTCATTAATCGGAATACAATTAGACAAAGAAGGCAAAGACCTAGCAGAGAAGATAACATCATTAGGTGAAGGTAAACTATATATGGTAAGAAACCTGGAAGATATTGATAAGATTGTTCTGGAAGATTATTATGATGTTATTTAGATATCTTATGTATACCAAAAACATAATTACATTTATATACAACCTAACAAAAACATAAGTATAATGAAAATATTAGCATTCGTAGACCTGCACAGCTCATTAAAAGCGCTGAAAGAGATAAAAAATAAAGTAAAAAACGTAGACTTGATAATCTGTGCAGGAGATATTTCTATATTTGAACAAAAGATAGAATATTTATTAGAGCAGCTTGACAAACTGAACAAGCCAATATTGATAATTCCAGGGAACCACGAGACAGCAGAAGACATAAAAGCAGCATCATTAGTATTTAAAAATATAATAGACCTTCACAAGAAAGTGCATAAAAAAGGAGACCACTTATTTCTAGGCTATGGTGAAGGCGGATTCTCGATGGTTGACAAAGAATTTGAAAAGATAGCAAAGAAATTTGAAAAAGAGATAAAAAAACAAGAACACAAAAACTCAAAAATAATCCTGATCACCCACGGTCCACCATATAAAACAAAATTAGATAACCTGGATGGTCATTCCTGCGGAAATAAATCAGTAAAGAATTTCATAAAAAAAGTAAAGCCAGATCTTGCTATTTCAGGGCATCTACATGAAAACTCAGGAAAAGAAGACAAAATTGGAAAGACAAGATTAATCAATCCAGGACCAAAAGGAAAGATAATTAATATTTAACTTTAGATTTACCCAACAAAACAACCCTTGATTCTTTTTTCTCATCAATTATATTATAACCAGAATATTTAGCTATCTGTAAAGCAAATTCCTTAATCTCGGAATGTAGAGGCATATTCTCCTTCTTCAGCCTCTTTTGTGAATAACCAACATACATATAAGCCTTGCATTCTACACAACGTGGTTTGTATTTCTTGATCAAAGAAGCATACCCTACAGCATCGATCATATTCACACCCTTAACTAATGTCAATCTGATAACCCCTCGATTAAACTTAGAAAGCAAAGACAAAGACTTTAGGATATTCTTCCACCCATTCTTAATAAGCGGTCTGCAAACTTTGGTATAAATCTTTTCATCAGGAGCAGGCAATGTTATATACAACTGAGTAGGTTGTGCTTTTCTATCTAGTAACTTCTTTAACATTAAAGGCTTTGTTCCATTCGTGACCAAAAACTGATTTATCCCTCGACTTCTAAGCTCCAACACCAATTCAGGCAGCTTAGGATACATTGTAGGCTCACCTGTTAAGGAGATAGCAAACTGCTGAGGATCATTGATCTCTTTATACTTCTTAATATCTGTTTTAGCATTCCCACCAAATCCCTGAAGATATTTGATATTAGATGCGATACATCCATCAACTATCAACTTAGGATCGTCAACCTTGCCTGCCCACTTAGGCTTTGTAAATTCTATATCTCTCCAGCACCATAAACAACGATGAGTGCATGTTTGTAAAGCAGGAGTCATCTGAACACAAAGATGAGTCTTAGTATCATAGAACTTCTGCTTATAACAATGACCCTCACCAATTATCGCCTTCTTTGTCCACATACAAGCCTTTACAGCAGAATGATCACCAACTAGCCTATAACCCTGCTTATACAAGTCATCTTTCTTTTTCTTAGACATCATTGTGACGAATACAGATCCTTGCTTTTATTTAATATCTCAACCAGATTTCCATCTAGATCCTTAAAATAAAAAAACTTCTTGCCATCTAATCCCTTGCCCTGACCAGATATAATAACTGGCTCAGAAACAGCCCGGTCTTTGACCTTTTCATATACCTCATCAACATCATCGACCTCAAAAGCGACATGTCTGAAATCATTATTTATTCCTTGTTTAGGGTTGATAAACTGTGCCAGCTCGATAATAACATCAGACTCAGGGATCTTAATGACACAAAATCTCAACCGTAGATTATCATGCCCAGTAACTTTAGAATATTGCTCACCACTTATCTCTTTCTCAAAACCAGGCTCAAAACCCAATATCTTCTGATAAAAATTCTTGCTTTTCCCAATATCCTCAACAACTAATGTAATATGATTCAATTTCATAGACAAAAAGAAACGTCAATAGTTTATTAAGTTTATGATAACGCACTAATAATAAAAACATATTTAAATCATAAGATTTTCTTAACCCCCATGGAAATAAAAGACCTAATAAAAAGATTAGAAGAAAGTAAAGAATTCAAAGACTGGAAAGAAAAGAACAAAGACTCATTCTTAGCGCACATCTTTAAAATGCTTGACGATGCAAACAAAGACGACTGGCAAATAGGCTTCTACAATAAAGATGATACAATGACCACATTCATAATAACCCCTGCAGATATAAAGATAGCAGAAACAGAGAATATATTCAAAAAACCAGAAGCCAAAATCCAAAAACTAGATCTGGAAAAAGTAAAAGTAGATATAACTAAATCATTGGAAACAGCTGAAAAGATTCAAACAACAGAATATAAACAAGAAACACCATTTAAGATAATAACCATACTTCAAAAACTGGATTTAGGCCAGGTATACAACATTACATATGTAACCCAGACTTTCAAAGTACTAAACTTCAAGATAGATGCAAAGAACGGCAAAGTCTTGAAAAAAACACTACAAACAATAATGGATTTTAAAGCATCGTAACTCTACAAGTATAACGCACTCTAAACTATATATTTCAAATCAACATTATTTAAATATGAGTAATCCCAAAATAATACTATAAAATTCTACATCGTCTAAAATGGTTCAGGTAAAGATAAAAAAAATCAAAGAAAGCGCAATCCTTCCAAAATATGCTCATGAAGGAGATGCAGGGGTTGATCTTTATTCTACAGAAGAATATGCATTAAAGCCTGGAGAAAGAACACTGGTTTCTACTGGAATATCAATTGCAATCCCATTAGGTTATGAAGCACAAGTAAGGCCAAAATCAGGACTAGCACTAAAACATGGCATATCAATAGTAAATACGCCTGGGACGATAGATGCGGGATATAGGGGAGAAATAGGGGTTATAATAATCAACCATGGACAAGAAGATTACACAATAGAAAAAGGAAAGAAGGTAGCTCAGATGGTATTCAACAAGATCGAAGCAGTCAATTTCGAGGAAGTAGAAGACCTAGATGACACAACAAGAGGCGAAGGGGGATTTGGATCTACAGGACAACACTAAAATGATATACAACAAACCAAAAATCAGCTACAATACAATAAGGAAGAATACTAACCTCGATAAATTCTTTGTAAAAAAAGCAATTGAAGAAGAGGAAGAAGAAGTAAAAGAAAAGTAATATTCTCTATTTAATAGTAGTGAAACAACAGAAAGATTTAAATATTAGCAACTTATTCTAGAACCTATGAAAAATAAGAGAGCAGATGGCGGACTGACAGCCATTATAATCATCTTGATCATAGTAGTATTTCTTGGTTGGATAGTCAATATAAATCAAAGAGAATGTAGTTCTAACAAAGATTGCGGCAACGATAGATATTGTGGATCTGACTTCTCTTGTCATGATTTTCCAGCAGCAGAAAAAATATCAGGCAAAGTAAGCTATACTCTCCCAGTTCTTATGATCTGCATAACAGCTATAATCATAACCATGATACTAAAAGGAGGGAAACTACCTAAAAGAAAAGCAAAAGAAAACAACACAGAAAAAGTAAAAGAAAACAAAGTAGAAAATACAAAAGAAACAAAATCACCAGAAACATTCTATAGCTCACAAGTACAATACACAGCTAAATAAACTATAAACTAAATTGATTCAATCAACTTATCAATTTCTTTTTTTATCTGTTCAAACACTTCATCCTTAGTCAAAGAAGCATCTATTATCTTGATATTATCCTCAAGAACATCTTTCAACTTAAGAAAATTATTACGTAATTCTTCCATAAACTCCAACTGCTCAAACTTCTCCTTGTCATTTCCCCTTTTTTCAATTCGACCAATAGCAACATCAGCAGGCAGGTCCAATATAAATGTAATATCTGGAGTCCTAAAAGCTATATTTGACATAATCAATTTCTCAACACCAATACCCTGAGTTTGCTGAAAAGCTATTGTAGAATAATAATACCTGTCACATATTACAGCCCCATCATCAGCCAAAAAAGGTTCAATCTCTTTAACCAGATGTTCTTCCCTATCCTTAACAAACAGTTCAAAGCATTTCTCAGCACTAGATTTAGGATCTTTTTCTTCTTTCAAGATAGCCCTGGCTTGCTTACCATACTCACCATCAGTTGGTTCTCTTGTAACCAATACATTTTCACCTTTAGACTTCAAATAAGAAGATAACCTCTTTATCATCTCCCCCTTGCCAGAACCGTCTAGTCCATCTAAAACAATAAACATCTTCATCCTATTTATTCCCCTTATAAGTTATAAACGAAAACCTTACATGGATCTTATTCTTAACATCCTCACCCTCAAAATCTTCCTTAGCAATTTCTTCCCATTTACTAAAATCAATCTCAGGATAAAAAGTATCTGCATCATAATCATGATAAATCCTAGTCAACTCAAAAACATCTGCAACTTGCATACCTAACTTATAAATTGTAGCCCCACCTATCACAAAGGCTTTCTCAACATTCTTCGACTTGACATAAGAAATAGCTTCATTAAAATCATGAAAGATTGTAGCCCCAGAAGCCTTATAATCAGGATCCAAAGTACAAACAATATTCTCCCTACCAGGCAACGGCCGGGCAAAATCTGGCAAAGAATCATAAGTCTTATCCCCCATTATGCAAGGAAAACCCATTGTCTTATCTTTAAAATGTTTAAAATCTTCCTTGATATGCCAAGGAATATCATTATCTTTACCTATTGCACCATTCTGCGCAATTGCCACAATCACTATTATATCTGTCATAATAAACACCTCTAAATTTTATCATACTGCAATATCAAACTTTATTCTTGGATAATGTTCATAATCTATAACCTCTGAATCAGTATATTTCCATTCAAAAATCGAAGTAAACTCATTTGTCTTAATACTGCAAAGCTTAAAAGGCTCCCTGTTTAACTGTTCCTTTAACCCATCAATATGATTATTATAAATATGCGCATCCCCAAGAAACCCAACTAATTTCCCTTCTTTTAACCCAGTCTCCTTAGCAAGCAGATGCAATAATAATCCATAAGAAGCTATATTAAAAGGCAGTCCCAAGGCAACATCAACTGAACGTTGATTCCACATTAAGTTAAGCTTCCCACCTAAAACAGTTACCTGAAATCCATAATGACAAAATGGAGGGATAACCTTATCAACATCCACAGGATTCCATGCCAACACCAACATTTGCCTATTGTCAGGATTAGTTTTAAGCAGATTAACTAACCTTTTTATCTGATCAACACCCTTACCAGAATAATCTTTATCATATCCACCATAAGAAGCACCAAAATGCCTCCACTGCCACCCATAAATAGGCCCCAGATCCCTTTCCAAAAGCATCTTTTTCTTTGTTTCAGAATCATGAGCATAAGGAACAATCAAAGGACTGCACCATTCATCCCAGATATGATTATCTCTTTCCTGAAGCCATTTCTTATCAGATATACCCCTAAGAAAAAATTCCAATTCAGAAGCAACTAACCTCAAAGGCACTGATTTTGTAGTTAATAAAGGAAACCCATCCGACATATCATGTTCAAACATAGCCCCTGCAATAGCAATCGTTCCAACACCAGTCCTGTCTTGTTTGACAATACCCTTATCTAGAATTTTCCTTACAATATCAAGATATGCTTTCATGTTTACCCCAAAACAATAAAACCAGATTAGTTTATATACTTTTTGGGAAGAATGACCAAAACGGATTAAACTTTAGGAATTTTAAAACAATTCCTAAAGGTTTAGAAAGCTTTGCTTTCAAAAAAACCAAAAGTTTTTAATATTTTCTCCAACAATACACAATTATGATAATTGGATTAACAGGAAAGATGGGATCAGGCAAAGGAGAAGTAGTCAAATACCTAATAAAAAAAGGATTTGAACATTATGTTTATTCTGATATTATAAAGGAAACCGCAGCTAAAAGAAATATAGAACCAACTAGAAGGAACCTGCAAAAATTAGGTGCAGATATCAAGAAACAAAGTAAAAATTTAGGGATACTATCCAAAGAAATACTAAAAAAAGTAACTACAAACAAAGCAATAGCTGATGGAATCAGGAATATTGACGAGATAATAGAATTAAAAAAGAACAAAGATACATGTATCATAGGGGTAACAGCACCCCAAAAACTAAGATATGAAAGAATACGAAAAAGAAACCGCCAGGGAGATCCAAAAACATTCCAGGAATTCAAAATATTAGATAACCTTGAAAATAGGGGGAAAACAAAAGGACAAGAAATAAACAGATGCATGAAGATAGTAGACCATATAATTATAAACAATAAATCGATAGAAGTTCTAAACAAACAGATAGAAAATATATTAAAATCTATTTCGCAAACATAGATTCTGCACGTTTTCTATCATCATAAAGTTCCTTTATATCTTCATAAACTTTAGCTTTATCTCCATCCTTAAGCAGATTATATGAATCCATAACTTCAACATAAATGTGCCTTGCTAACTTAAAGTCCAGATCTGCAAGTGCATCTCTGCCATCATATATTCTTCTCTTGATAAAATTAACTTCACTAAGCTTTTGGGGTCTTTTTACCTCAGACAACTTAACATCCCCTTTAACTGGTTCCCCACTAGATATAACTTTTTTACTAGCACCTTCCTTCAAAAGAACACCTTCAATTTTTTCTTTCTTCTTAAAAAAGCCCTTAATATTAACATCAATAGCCATATCTTTTATCTTTCTTACAAGTCTACGGTTAGGTCTTGTAACTTCAGCTATAGCAGCCCTTATCTTTTTAGCTTCTTCAATCTCTAATCTCTTTGATTCTTTTTCCAAAACTTTCTTCTCAATAGCTGACTTCCTAGTGTTCCCCTTTTCTTCCATGGACTTTAAGCGTTTCAGTTCCTTATTTCTCTGCTCAACTAACCATTCCCGGCGTTCAACCTCAAATTTAGAACCAATATCAGATAATTTATCTTTCCTATTACCAAACAACTTAAATCCTTTCTTTCTATCCACAACTTTTGGTTTCTTGACAACATCTTTTTTTTCTTCTGCCACTAATTGCTCTTTATTTGACTGAGCTGCATTTCCTAGCCGCTCAAATTCCTCTGCAGATTTATCAAGCTTAAACTTATCCCCCGCCCCTTTTTCCGCTTTAGATTTGGATAGTGGCTTCATACGCCAGCCTTTTAGCCTATGAAGCACACCTTTTTTCTTATCTGGAATTGGTGGAGGGGGCAGCTCAACAAGAGGTTCTTCCATTTTCTCACCCTCAACATCAACAATATCATCCATAAAAAAATCAATTTTATCTTCCCCTTTGTTTTCCTTTGCTGCCTTAACATGAAGATTATCACTTTTATTCTTATTCTTTAACTCCAACTTAAGAGCATCATTCTTTTTTATCCTCTCAAGTATCTTATTGCTAGCCTCAACATTATTAATATAATCAGAGAAATTAGACAACAACCATTTTACCAAAGAAACTGAAGCAACCTTATGGGATTTCATCAGTTTATCATAATTTTTAACAACTGCACTGACCTTTTTAGACTCATTAAGAATATCCTTAACAGATCCTAAATTTTTAAGTAGATTATTTCTACTCCAGGAAGTTATCCAAAATGTTTTGGAAGGATTTTTCTTAAGTACCCATTGATAAGCCTTAGCATGCCCTATCCTAATCTTAACAATAGATATATATTGCTTTAAATCAGCAATTTCTTGCTTGCCTTTTTGTATTAATTTGAGCTTATTAAGTTTATCCTGTTCAGCTTTCTTCTTTAAAAGTTCTTTTTGTTTCTTCCCATTAATCTTTTCTTCTTCTTTTTGCTTCTTAAACTCAACTGCCTTTTTCTTTAAGCCACCCTCATTTTTACTATGTAATTTCCAGAACCCACCATCAACCATCAACCTTTTCTTCTCTTCAAGTTTTCTCAGCTCTTCCTGGTCTCTACGTTCTATATCCATTAACTTTTCTAACTCTTTCTTCCGTTCATTAAATAAGAATTCTTTTTCTTTCTCCGTTTTGAGTAATTCGTTTTGTTTCTGTTTCTTAGTTTGTTCCTGCCCCTTCTTTTTATTAAGAATAGGTTTCTCTTTTTGTTTCTTCAATAGCTCTTTTTGTTTTTTTGCTTCTTCTTTTTTCTTAAGTGCTTCTTGTTTCTTTCTTTTTATCTCATCAATTTTTCTTTGTTTCTCTAAGATCTTAGCTTGGTTTGCTTCTTCTCTTTGTTTTTTTGCTTCTTCTTTTTTCTTAAGTTCTTCTTGTTTCTTTCTTTTATACTCATTAAGTTTAGCTTGTTTTACTTCTTCTTTTTTTCTGAGTTCTTCTTCTTTTTTTCTTTTTATCTCATCAATTTTTCTTTGATTCTCTAAAATCTTAGCTTGTTTTGCTTCTTCTTTCTTCTTCTGCCTATTTAATCGCTCTTCCTTTTTTATTTTTATAAGCTGCTCCTGTTCTTTCTTTCTTTGAAGTATTTCCTGCTCTTTTTGCTTCTGAAGATTTTCTCTTTCTTGTTGTTTCTGGAGCTTTCTCTTTCCCTTAGCTTGTTTTAATCTTTTCTTCTCCTCGAGCCTAATAAGTTCTTCCTTATCTCCGTGTTCAATCTCATTTAATCTATCTAACTCTTTCTTCCTTTCATCAAATAAGAATTCTTTTTCCTTACTTTTAATCCTATAAATCAGATCTTTCTTTTTTCTGGATTTGACCCGTAATTTGAATTGTATTTCTTCTTCTCTTTGTTTTTTTGCTTCTTCAATCTTTCTTTGTTTCTCTAGGACCTTAACCTGTTTTGATTCCTCTTTTTTCCTGAGTGCTTCTTGCTTCTTTCGCCTATACCCATTAATTTTAGCTTGTTTTACTTCTTCTTTTTTCTTAAGTGCCTCTTGTTTCTTTCTTTTTATCTCATCTATTTTTCTTTGTCTATCTCTGATTATTCTTTGCTTTTCAATTAGCTTAGCTTGTTTTACTTCCACCCTTTGTTTTTTTGCTTCTTCTTTTTTCTTAAGTGCCTCTTGTTTCTTTCTTTTATACTCATTAATTTTAGCTTGTCCTGCTTCTTCTTTTTTTATTTTTATCTCATCTATCTTTCTTTGTCTATCCCTGATTATTCTTTGCTTTTCAATTAGCTTAGCCTGTTTTGCTTCTTCTCTTTGTTTTTTTGCTTCTTCTTTTTTCTTAAGTGCCTCTTGTTTCTTGCTTTTATACTCATTAATTTTAGCTTGTTTTGCTTTTTCTCCCTTTCTTCTTAGCCCATCTATCTTAGCTTGTTTTTCTTCTTCCCTTTGTTTTTTTGCTTCTTCTTCTAATTTTCTTAATAACTCTTTCTTTCTTTGAATCCCATTGATTATCCTTTGTTCTTCCTTTAACTTAGTCTGTTTTGCTTCTTCTCTTTGTTTTTTTGCTTTTTCTTTTTTCTTAAGTGCTTCTTGTTTCTTTCTTTGATTCCCCTGAATTATTCTCTGTTTCTCTAATAAATTAACTTGTTTTGCTTCTTCTCTTTGTTTCTTAGCCCATTCTTTCTTCTTTTGATTATCTCTGATTATCCCCTGTTTCTCCCGGATCTTAGCTTGATTTGCTTCTTCTCTTTGTTTCTTAGCCCATTCTTTTTTCTTAAGTTTTTCTTGTTTCTTTCTTTTTATCTCATCAACCTTAGCTTGCTTTTCTTCTTCTCTTTGTTTCTTAGCTTCTTCTTTCTTCTTTTGATTATCTCTGATTATCCTATGTTTCTCCCTTATCTTAACTTGCTTTGCTTCTTCTCTTTGTTTCTTAGCAGCTTCTTTCTTCTTTTGATTCCTTAGGATTATTCTCTGTTTCTCCAATAACTTAATTTGCTTTTCTTCTTCTTCCTTTCTTTGTTCTTCTCGAATCTTAGCTTGTCTTGCTCCTTCTTCCTTTCTTTGTTCTTCTTTAATCTTAGCTTGTCTTGCTTCTTCTTCCTTTCTTTGTTCTTCTCGGATCTTAGCTTGTCTTGCTTCTTCTGCCCCTTCCTGTTTCCTAAGTTTCTCTTCTGCCATTAATTTTTTAAGCTCTTCTTCTTTAATCCTCTTTTGAAGAATTTCCTGTTCTTTTTGCTTCTTTGCTTCTTCTTCCTTTCTTTGTTCTTCTTTAATCTTAGCTTGTCTTGCTTCTTCTGCCTCTTCCTGTTTCCTAAGTTTCTCTTCTGCCCTTAATTTTTTAAGTTGTTCAGCTTCTTCTTTCTTCTTTTGAAGCATTTCATGCTCTTTTTGCTTCTTTGCTTTTTCTTCCTTTCTTCGATTCTCCCTAACTTTATCTTGTCTTACTTTTTCTTTCCTTCTTTGCTTTTCCTTTCTTCTATTCTCTAAATAATCCCAGAAACCTAATTTATTTGATTTTTTCTCATTTACTTTATCCTTAACTTCACTTACACCCTTTTGCTCTAACAACTTCCTCTTTTCCCTTTCTTCATGCAGCTTAACAATCAAAGAAGGTGGTGGAGGTGGAGGTAAATCATCTATAGAGGAAGATATATCATCAGAAATAGAACTACTAGTCTTAAGATTATGACTATATTTCTTGCTAGTAATCTTCACTACACCCCCTTTTTTAATAATTCTGGAATTACTCATTTATAAACTTTTTGGAAAAACATTGTTTTTCCTAAACAGTTTAGAAATGTTTCATTTCTAAAACTTTACGATTTTTACTTTTATATGCATCAAACATTATTTTACTTCAATCAGCTTCTCTCTACCCTTTAACCCTGCAATAATCCTAACCTTTTTCTTAAGCAACTTAGACAAAAACTTAATTATCTCGATATTAGCCTTATTATTTTCAGGTTTTGCTTTTATAGCCACCCTATAAGCACCCCTAATTTTATCATAACCCAAAACCTCATTTTTAGAAGAATTTGGCTTGACTATAATCTTAAACTTATTTTCCTTTATTTGCATATACTTTTTTTAATTTAAAACAGTTATTTAATACTATGTTTTTACTATCACATAGTAAAAAAAGAAAGTTTTATAAACAAAATATCAAACCCAATTATATAAAATATATAAGAAATATTCCTAATTATTAAAATAAAAATAAAAACATAACTAGGTGAAAACAAATATGAACACTAGATTAGGCATACGTCATTCAAATGGTCCAGTGACAGATACATTACTAAGAGCCCATAGAAAAGAAGGCGCAGATGGTGTAGATACCATAAAATGGGACCGGACCCCAGATTCACTTAGAGATGGTTCAATTGATGCATTATTAGTTGAAGATACACAAGTAACGCCAGAGATAAGAGAAACAATAGGGACAATTCCAACAATCTGCCTATATAATGGATATCCCATGCCAGAATTAGACAAATGGGCAAAAGAACACCACACACCATATATTGGACAAGAAAATACAACAGATATAGCTGCCGAAGTATCAAGATTAACAGAAAGACCAGAGATAACAAAATTGATAAGCAACCTCCGTCATGATTTGAATAATCCCCTTAATGGAATAATAAACTATTGTCAATTGATGTTTGATAATTATAAGATTGCAGATACCCCTATGCCAAAATTACCAAACACACTAAACACATGGTCAGATTATGAACATAATGGTATCTCAAAAGATATGAACCCTAAATTTAGAAGTATTCAAGAATATAGGGCTAATTTTATTCAAGGAATTGAAAATTCATTTGGAGTTGTTCAAAGATTTATTGACACATATAGAACAAATCTAACTGCAGGTAATATACCTGAAGATAAAAAACAAAGGATAGAAACTTTTTTATCAGGTATAGATGAAACAATGCCCGACTTCGAAAAATATTTAGACTTAATTAAAAGAGCAACTAATGGCGATCATGACCAAGTTAGACTAGAATATTTAGATATTCGAAAAGCAAACTCTTTTCTCCCAACCGAAGTATATAGTCCAGAAGAGGCAACAAGTCAAATAGTACATGTTTTCTATGCAGATGATGATCAAGGTGCTAGAACAAGAATGGCAGATGCGATAGGTGGAAAACAATTACCTGGAACTAACCATTATGTTAACCTAACAACTATATCAGATGGACAACAATTAATAGCCATGGTTGATACATTACCCCCTGGATCAATTGTTATCACAGATGGAAATATGTTAACACCAGGAGAAAAAGTCCTTGAAGCAATGAGTGGATTAGATGCATTAGGTGAAAGAATTCTCTATACATCTGAACCAACTAGGTATGGTAAAGTAGCTGAACATCATGGCGCTACAATTCTTGATAAAAAGACAGGAATAGATCCAGTAATTGCACAGATAGCAGCATACGTTAATCAAGTATAATAAAGAATTAAAAGATAAGACTTAATTATAATCTCTCCAGACATTCTTGCATTTTGTACACACGCAAAATCAGAGATTTTTCTATATACAAAATGATTTAAACACAACTTAGAACCTAATTATAATCTCGCCAGACATTCTTGCATTTTGTACACACGCAAAATCAGAGATTTTTCTATATACAAAATGATTTAAACACAAGTTACACGCAATAACTAAATTCGCCTCAATAGATTTTTCAATGCTTGCCGATCACAAGATTGAGGTAATTCTTTATATTTAGAAATAGGAAACCAAACTAAATCTGCATGTTTTTGGTCATGCTCAATAGTATACTCTGGAACTGTTCCACTCCATTCAGTAACCACAAAGTAATGTAATTTCAATTTATCAATTCCACCATGTTTATTTGGTTCATCGAAATCAATAGTAGTTAAAAATTCATATTTTGTCGGTATAAAATGTCCTGATTCAAATTCCTCTTGAGTTTCTCGCAAAAATGCAGATTCAACATAATCATCTTTATCTCGATTTAAATCAATATGTCCACAGGGAATACATCTTGATTCTCCTTGCTCATTTTGAGGCCTATCTTCAATAAGAATCTTATTATCTTTATACAATATCCACATTACTGCTTCAATTCTTCCATCTTTGATAGAATACTTTTCTTCCATGTGGTTGGTTTCATATTAAATTATATAAATGTAACTGCGAATTTAGTGACTGAGCCTTCGGCTTTTTTTCTTGCAGAAAAAACGTATAACAGCGATTATCGCGATGTTAGAACCTAGTTATAATCTCGCCAGACATTCTTGCATTTTGTACATTTCATAAACTTGGTAGCAGGCTCATCTGATGCCCTTGTCTGAATCTCCCAAAAATGTGCTTTTAGATTACCACATTTAGGGCATTCTACCTTCATTTCAGGCAAAGTCTCATATTTATCCCCATCCTCTATAACTTCAACCTTCTGTGTAGTATCTTTAACACTCTCCTTCAACTCCCCAGCACCCTTATCCTTAGACCTATAGCCACAACTACAAGTACTGATAGTCTTACTCCCTTCTTTCTTAGGAACTAATATTGAACTACATTTTGGACAAAACATCATTTTACCACCTTTCCATCTTATTTAATTTACCATATCTAATCCGCCGTAAAAGCGGACACATAAACTTCATTTCACAAACAGTTTGATTAGATCAACAAACCATATCTTGATATAACCTAAAAAAGGTATCCTAACAACAGCCTTACCTATCACTTGCTTCTCATTTATATTAGTCTCATCAAGCCCTATAGATTGTATCGAATCTGGATTATGATCACCCTTAGTCTGAAAATAATACTCATTATCATCACTCCAGGTCTTAACAACCCTATGGATTATAGGATCAGGTCTATTGCTCCTAAAAACAATAACCTCGCCCAATTCTATATTCTTAGGCTTTGCCCCATACAAAATCATAATATCCCCTTTATTAAATCCATTTTTAAAATCATAAGACCTAAACTCATCTACATCAATATTAAACTCAGTATACCAATCATCCTGCAAACTCCACCAATCATCAAAACTGCCATCATGCTCCATAGAACTTGAAACAACAGCAACAATAGGATAACCAGTTCCCAAGATCAACCCTAATCCAGGATAAACTATAAACTTTATAAGAACAAAAGCCAAAATAACATTAACAATCCAACTCCAGATACTTTCATCTTCCCAGATAAACCACCAAAATTTCTTTAACATACCTTTAATTTTCTTTTTGTCCATAATCCCTCAAAGATTAGAAAAGTATTAAAAAGTTATCGGTTTTACTACATAATATGGATAAGAATCCGCAATACTTTCAAGGAATACTGCAAATAAGAAACCCTAATGAAGAAGTAATACGTTTTGTTATGAATCAATTCAAAAACAACGAAAAAGTATGGATTGCAAAAGAAGAAAAACAAAAGACAGGAATTGATTATTATGTATCATCAAATAAGTTTTTATTATCATTAGGAAAAAAACTAAAAAAATCATTCAAAGGGGAATTAAAAACATCTAGGAAGATACACACCAAGAATAAGCTGACTAGCAAAGATGTATATAGAGTTACTGTTTGTTTTAGATTAGATAAAGCCCCATTAGTTTAATTATTTATATTATTTGATGATTATTTAGTTACCCATTTCTAAGTACCATAACTTTTATAAGTAATTACTCGTTTCTAGTTTGTATGTATGAATACTTAGAGTTGCTATTGCATATAGCAAAGAAAAAAGGGTTGTTTGGAAGCTTTAAGAGCTCTACATTGAGCATTTCAAAAGAACTAGATATTTCACAGCAGACTATAAGCAGAAAACTCAGGGAAATGGAAGATAAAAAACTGGTAAAGCGTTTAGCCTCCCCAAATGGACTTTCAATAAGTTTAGATAATAAAGGAAGAGACTTTTTGCAGAAAAACTATCAAGACCTTAAAGACCTGTTCAAAGCTAAAAAAACAGTTATTAATGCCATTGTTCAGGAAGGGATTGGTGAAGGTTCATATTATGTTTCACAAAAACAATATAACAAACAGTTTAGATCAAAACTAGGATTTGTTGCTTTTCCAGGCACATTAAATTTAAAAGTAAGCAGAGAAGAATTAACTCAGTTTTTAGCTAATAAAGAAATGATCCTGATTGAAGGATTCAATACAAAAACAAGAACATTTGGACCAATCAACGCTTATAAGATAAAAACAAACAATATTGAATCAGCAATTGTAGTTCCTGAAAGGACAAGGCATGCTGAAGATATTATTGAAGTTATTGCTAATGTTAATTTAAGAGATGCATTAAAGATAGAAGATAAAGACACGGTAAAATTAAGTTAAAATATTGGGGGTAAAATGACTAAGATAGGGATAGCAGACACCATGTTTTCAAGAGTAGATATGTTCAAGATAGCTAAAAAAGCATTAGAAGACTCGATGGAACCTGGAATAAAACTAGAAAGATACACAGTCCCAGGCGTAAAAGACCTCCCGATTGCTTGCAAGAAACTATTAGAAGAACACAATTGTGATATAGCTATGGCCCTGGGCATGCCTGGAGACAAAACAATAGACAAAACATGCGCTCATGAAGCTTCACAAGGACTAATCCAGACACAACTAATGACAAACAAACATATTATCGAAGTATTTGTCCATATAGATGAAGGAAAAGACGACAAAGACCTAAAAGATATCACAAAAAACCGTACATATGATCACACGATGAACACCATAGCATTACTAAAAGGAAAAACAACATTATCGATAAACGCAGGAAAAGGCGTAAGACAAGGAAAAGAAAGCATTGGACCTATAGGGGAATAAGATGGAAGAACAAAAGATCAAACAACCAATTAACTCAGAATCAAAAGATTTTGAAGAGATCGAATTCAACAATATAAAGAAGATAGGTGTAATCTCCGATACACACATCCCACTAAAAGCAGAACATATACCAGAAAAAGCCTTAGATATTTTCAAAGGCTGCAACCTAATCCTGCATGCAGGCGACCTTGTTAATCTAAGAGCAATTGATGAATTAGGAAAGATAGCCCCAGTAGTAGCAGTAAAAGGAAATATGGATGAATTTGAACATCCCTTCCCAAAAAAGATTATCATAACTATAAACAACAAACTAAAAATCGGAATAATGCATGGTTATGGATCTCCAAATAAAATAACCGACTATGTAAAAAGTGAATTCAAAGACGTCGATTGCATCGTTTTTGGCCACAGCCACAAAGCACTCAATGAAACACTAGACAACACATTACTGTTCAATCCAGGCTCTGCCTGTGATAAAGCATTTACAGATATTAATTCAGTAGGAATATTATATATTGATGAAAAAATAAAGGGTGAGATATTTAAAATTTAGTGGGGTAGAAAAAATGGCAAATGAAAAAATAGGTTTAGTAGTATCAGAATACAACGCAGACATAACAGGTTTGATGAGCAAGATAGCACAAGAACATACAGAGTTCTTAGGAGCACAAGTATCTAAAGTGATAAACGTTCCAGGAGCATTTGATATGCCCTTAGCAATAAGCAAGCTGTTGAAAGAACAGGACATCGAAGGTGTAGTCTGTTTAGGTGTTGTTATAGAAGGCGACACAGACCATGATCAGATCGTTGCGCAAAATGCAGCAAGAAAAGCAACAGACTTATCAGTAGAAACTGGAAAACCAGTAAGCTTAGGTATCTCAGGCCCTGGAATGACAAGAGCTGACGGCATAAAACGCCTGGAATCATACGCAAAAAGAAGTGTAGAATCTGCTCTAAAGATGATTAGAAGACTGAAATAATAGCGCATAAAACCTTCTAGTTAAAGTAAAAAAATAAAAAGAGTGAAAATAAAAAAAATTTCACCCATAAAGATAGCCGTTTAGCCAATCACTTTGTAATTGACTAAGAAACAAATACTTAGAAAGCATATTTAAAGGTTACGCTTAATTGTGGTTACTAGAAGGAGGTTAAATTGCAATAATCAGATTGTTAAACTTTTCAATCTCACCTAAATATAGTCTGTATTTTTTTAGTATAGCTGATAGGATTTTTTTCTTTTAATTTTATGAATACATTTAAGAAAGGGTTTATTCTTTTGTTTATATCTTCATATAATTTCTTTCCTTTTTTAGACAATTTTAATTCTTTATTTTTATATTCGATAAGTTTCTTTTTCTCCAGGATTTCCAGATTTTTATATAGTGCCCTTTCTTGTTTTTCTGCGAATTGAGCCTTTTTCACCAAATCGATAAAGTTCTTCTTAGAAATAGATACTTGTAATGCCTTTTCTTTTATCTTTTTGTTTGCTTCTTCAAACCACTTGCCCAATGTAAACAGTATAAAATTCTGTACTCTTGTTGTTTTCATATAGGGATATAATAAAAGAAATAGTATATAAAAACTAGGTTTTTACAAGACCCAAACAGATACAAGATATAATAATAAGATTGATGATTAATTATTTCTTAAGAACTAATATATTGCCTCTGCCCTTTTTTATCTTTTCGATTATTCCCTTATGCTCCAATTCAGAAACTATCAAAGATATCTTTGCCTCAGACAAAGGAACTTGCTTCCGAATATCTTTTTGTGTGATTCTCTTACTCTTTTTAATAATCTTCAATACACTGACCAGATACTCATCAGATTCTATCTGCCCTTCTTCTTTCTCTAAAGAAGTATATTTCTTGAACATATAGAACAACAAAAATATAACAAAAACTAAAAGCAATATGATGCTGATCAAAAGATAATTTGGCTTTCCATTAAAATAATCATCCTCAAATTGGATATCTTCAGCCTCATCAGCAAGCTCAGAATCGATTGTAGGCAGCAAAATCAGATCAAGAACAAACTCACCCTCACTTTTGATTGAAACTTTCTCAATAGCACTAGACTCCAACACCCCGAAAGAATAACGCTCAGCCCTGATAGCATAATTACCAGTTGGAACATTAAAAACATACCCCCCTTCCTTGGATATATATTGTTGTTTAGGTTCTGTATTGATCTCAACTACAACATTGCTCGCCTTATCCAGAGAAATGTCATATATTACACCTTGGATAGTAGCAGCTGAAACATAACCAATGATAGATAATAAAACCAAGAAATAAATTAACCATTTCATATACTCAAAAAAACACTACTGGTATAAAAATATTACTAAAATATAATAGCAGATATAAATGACGCATATTGATTGCTGCTATTATATATAGAAAGACAAACAAATACATAATTTACTTTTGTCTTTCTCTAATGGCAGTTTCAATATATACAACCAAAATAAGTCTTATAAAGTAAAAGAAAGCCAAATAACTCTTTATAAAGTTTTAAACACATTCATAAAGCTTTAATTTTATCACAAAAAAAGTTTATTTATAAACAAGCTAATCAAAACAACTGCTAAGCAATTACGCTTGGAGGAATAAAAATGAGAAAAATAATGGCACTTTTGATTGTAAGTTTGTTTCTACTAAGTACTATTTCAGTACAAATATTAGCAAAAGAAGGAGAATACAATGAAAAGAATATGGGGGATAGAAAAGTAATAGAACAAATAATGGAAAAGACAAATATTGAAGCAAAAGAAAGAATAAGAACTGAAATCAAAAAAGAAGGTATGATAAATAATCTAGAAAGATGTAAAAATGATCTTTCTGAAAATACAGACCTTTCTGAAGAAGATCTAAACAATAAATGCAAATTCAGAACAATGATAAAGTCAAGAACAGCAGCTAAAGTAAAAGAACTAAGTAAAGAAGAATTTAGAGAATTCCAAAAAGAAAGACTACACATAGCTGTTAGTAAATGCAAAGAAAATGAAAATATAGACCAGGAAAAATGTGAAGAAAAACTAGAAAAAAGAATTGAATTGGTAAGCAACCTAAAAGAAAAAGATCTTGAAAGAATCCAGAAAATTGAAGAAAGAAGAACTGAAAAGATAGAAGAACTGGGGGAACTAAAAAAAGATTCTAAGTT
>Ga0233437_1001460_pt1 | contig 43171 bp, 33 predicted proteins | sample SI_122_August201_FD_182714 | JGI IMG/M metagenome (GOLD analysis project Ga0233437, IMG submission 182714) | Seawater microbial communities from Saanich Inlet, British Columbia, Canada - SI_122_August2016_200_MG | ecosystem: Environmental > Aquatic > Marine > Inlet | place: Canada: British... | reverse complement strand
CCCGTCCCCACGTCCCCACGTCCCCACGTCCCCGCCTCCCGCCTCCCGATTCCCGACTCCCGCCTTTTCCCTATCTTAGTAGCCCAATGCCAAGATTATGAGAAAACTGCTGCCAATATTGTTGATTACTTTATTAATTGCTTGTGATTCAGATAATACAAGTCTTCCAAATATCCTTATTCTTTATGCTGATGATATGGGATATGGAGATCTGGCGATTCAAAACCCTAAGGCTAAATTGACTACACCTAACCTTGATCAGCTAGCCCGAGATGGGATCCGTTTTACTGATGGGCATAGCTCATCGGGAATTTGTACCCCTAGTCGCTTTGCTCTGTTAACCGGTCAGTACCATTGGAGGCGCTTTCATGGAATTGTTGGTCCTTTTGGTAAGTCGGTCTTTGGGGAAGAAGAATTTACCTTAGCCAGGATGCTGAAGCAACAAGGTTATAATACTGCCTGTATTGGCAAGTGGCATCTTGGCTGGGATTGGGAAGCGATAAAGAATACAAGTGCTCAACAGAGGAAAGTCTCAGATAATGATAATAGGAAGGCATTTGGACCAGATGATTTTGACTGGACATTACCCGTGCCTAATGGCCCTCTTGATCAGGGGTTTGATTATTATTTTGGTGATGGAACAATCAATTTTCCTCCTTATGGATTTATGGAAAACGATAAACTTGTTATTCCGCCCACAGAAGCTTTTGATTTACGCGGAATGGAAACAAAAGAAGGAGGGTGGGAGTTCAGGCCAGGACCTATGGTTCAGGACTGGGATCCATACCAGGTATTGCCTACATTGATGGAAAAGGCTGTTGAGTGGATTGAAAACCAGGATGGAGAAAAACCATTTTTTCTGTATTTTCCCTTTCCCAGTCCTCATGCACCTATAATTCCAGGTGATGAATTTGATGGAAAAACAGATGCAGGTGCATATGGAGATTTTGTGTTTCAAACTGATTATGTGGCCGGGCAGGTGCTTGAAGCCCTGGAAAGAAAAGGATTTACTGATGAGACTTTGGTGATTTTTACCGCTGATAATGGCCCGGAACATTATGCTTATCCCCGAATTCAAAATTATGGACACTATTCCATGGGTCCATTACGTGGTTTGAAGCGGGATATTTACGAGGGAGGACACAGAGTACCATTCCTTATCAAGTGGCCCGGAATAATAGACGCAGGTCAAGTATCCACAGAATTAATTCATCAGGTTGATATATTAGCTACCCTTGCTCACCTTATAGGATTTGTGTTGTCTGATTCTGTTGGAATAGACAGCTATAATCAATTGCCCTTGCTTTTGGGTGAATCTACAGATCCCGTAAGAACTTCTGCAGTGCACAATACAAGGGCAGATGGTTTTGCTTTTCGTAAAAATAACTGGCTTTTTCTTGATCGCTACACCGGACATAATACCAGAGTGCCAAATTGGTTCCTGGAGGAGCATGGGTATGATTATATTGACAAGGAAATTCCTGGTCAATTATTTGATCTCAGAATTGATACAGCTCAAAAGATGAATTTATATATTAAGTATCCGGAGCTGGTTGAAAAGATGAAGCTTGAATTGGAATTAGAAAAAAATCGGAAGCATAGTGTGAGATAAATCATATGATTGATTAATTTGTAATCAAAATAATGACTATATTGTGATCGCAAATATAATTAACATGTATTTACGATCAAATATCAAGTTGCTCAGAAAGCGTAGAAGTCGTACTCAGGAAGAGGTTTCAGCTTATCTCAACATTAAGAGGTCTACATATTCAGGCTATGAAAATGGTGTTGCTGAACCTGGTTTGGATATATTGCTTCAATTTTCTGATTATTTTGGAGTGGCCCTGGATACTCTTGTAAGAGTAAATTTATCTGACCTGCCGGATAGTCAACTACGCCAGCTCGAAGATGGATTTGACGTGTACCTTAAAGGAACAAATCTTAGAGTTCTGGCTACGACAGTTGACGGGGAGAACCGCGATAATATTGAACTTGTAAACGAAAGAGCAAAAGCCGGATATAAAAGAGGCTATGCTGATCCTGAGTATATCAGGGAGTTACCCGTTTTTCAACTTCCATTTTTGTCGCCGGAAAGAAAATACCGATCATTTCAAATAAAAGGAGATTCTATGTTGCCTATTCCAGATGGAAGTTATGTGACAGGGGAGTTTGTTGAAAACTGGGAATACATGAATAATGGAGATGCATGTATTGTTCTGACGAAAGAAGATGGATTGCTATTTAAGATTATGCAAAAGGATTTTAAAAGAAAACAATTTGTGCTGCACTCACTCAATAAGCAGTATGAACCTATTCCGATTTTGGTAGAAGAAGTATCAGAAATATGGAAATTCATTAACTACATTAGCGGAGAAATGCCAGATTCCCTGAATCCTGACCAGGAATTATACCAGATTGTTGCAAATATTCAAGAAGACGTAAAACAAATAAAAAAGAAAATAAATTAATAAATTATAACCATGCATTTCAATCCATAGCCATGCCTAGAGCAATGGTAATGATCTTTCTTTGAGATAACAGTAAACCAATAACTATTCCCTGCTGAATACTTTTTTTTGAAGAAGACTGATGACTGAAGACTTTTCCTGATAACTGAAGACTTGTCCAACCTGATAACTTATTCTTTGTTTGCCATAATTGATATTGAAACGACCGGTGGTAGCCCCAGAAAGGAGAAAATCACCGAAATAGCCATTTTCATCCACGATGGACTGAAAATCATTGATGAATATACATCCCTGGTGAATCCAGAATGTAATATTCCTTATTTCATTACCGGTTTGACGGGCATTACCAATGAGATGGTGAGCGATGCACCTAAATTCTATGAGATTGCAAGGGATATAGTTAAGATAACCGAAGGAAAGATTTTTGTTGCTCATAATGTAAATTTTGATTACAGTTTTGTCCGCCAGGAATTTAAAAATCTGGGATTTGAATACAATCGTAAAACTCTGGATACAGTTAGACTTGCGCGAAAAGTAGTTCCCGGTTTACCATCATATAGTTTAGGGCGTTTGTGTAAAAGGTTATCTATTCCCCTGACCAATCGTCACAGAGCTGGTGGGGATGCCCTCGCAACGGTGAAGCTTCTTGAGGACTTATTAGCAAGAGACAGAAAGAATGTTGCAGCTAAGATTTTGAAACCCGGCCATCCGGAAGGATTGAATTCAAAACTTTCAAAAAAGCTTTTGAATAAACTACCTGAAGATCCCGGAGTTTATTATTTCTGGGATGTTGATGGCAAGCTTATATACATTGGTAAGAGTATTAATATACGCTCCAGGGTATTACAGCATCTGTATAATAACAGCACTCACAGGGCCATGGAAATGCGTGATAGGATTACTGAAATTACCTGGGAATTATCGGGGAATGAATTGGCAGCTCTGCTTTTTGAATCGTCTGAAATAAAGAAACACAAGCCTGTTTTTAACAGGGCACAAAGACGTAGTGTTTTCACTGTTGGATTATTTTCTTCTACAGATAAAAATGGTTACATCAATCTTAAGGTTGATAAGGCTGATCAGAAAAGACATCCGCTGACTACATTTTCGTCAAAAAGGGAAGGTCGTGAGACTTTGCATAAATGGATTGAGGATTTTGATTTGTGTCAGAAGTATTGTGGTTTATATGAGAGTGCCGGAGCCTGCTTTCATCATGGTATAGGGGAGTGCAAAGGAGCCTGTTGTGGCGAAGAAACTGTAGAAGTTTATAATGGCCGTGTGCAACAACTTCTGAATAAATTCGAATATGATTTAAATAGGTTTCTGATTATTTTACCTGGGAGAATGAAGGAAGAAGTATCGGTAATTGCTATTGAAGATGGGATATACATGGGTATGGGATATGCTCCGGCAGATCATCAGCAAAATTCTGAATTACTACGAGATTCAATTACACACTATCCCGACAACAGAGATATACATACAATAATAAAGTCTTACCTGAGAAAGAATGAGGCCATGATTATAGAGTATTGAGCTATTCGTTCAGTGTGCCATAAAATTTTCCTACTTTTGCTGGAAACACGAATATATGTACCTGTTAGGAATATTTGGATCCCTTGAAATTTTAATCACGATTGGTGCTGTGTTGTTAATCGTTATCCCGACCATCATCAGGAAAATGAGAGGCAATAATGATTATACAGAGAAGCTTGATCAATTAGAAAGACTCGAAAGAATGTACCGTGATGGAAGCATCTCTGAGCGGGACTTTAAACGTCAAAAGAGAAAAATTCTTAAGAAGAGATAGTAGACTATTAGATTTGTTTTTACTATCCCTGATTGGTAAATTTATTTCAAGATCATGAATAAATTAGTAGTAATATTTCTGGCACTGATAGCTGGTTTTACGCATGTTACAGTTGCGCAGGAGTTTCATAAGGATGTGATTGAGACTGTTGGAGGAGATTTAACTATCACCTTTATCGGACACGGAACTCTTATGTTTGAGTATCAGGATAATGTTATTCATATTGATCCCTGGACCCGCCTGGCTGATTATACTAAGCTACCGAAAGCCGATCTCATTATGATTACTCATGATCATGGTGACCATTTAGATATCGAAGCTATTGAAGCATGCAAAAAGGAGGGCACTCAAATTGTGCTGACTGAACTCTGTAGGAAAAAAATTAAGCAGGGAGAAGTATTAAAGAATGGAGATTATTATTCATTTGCCGGTATCTCAATTGAGGCTGTTGCTGCCTATAATATTTTAGCTCGCCGTGGGAATGGTCAGCCATATCACAAAAAAGGAGATGGTAATGGTTATATCATTTCGTTTGTTAATACAAGGGTTTACGTAGCAGGGGATACCGAATTAATTCCCGAGATGAATAAGTTTCCGCAAATCAATATTGCTTTTCTTCCGATGAATTTGCCATATACAATGTCACCGGAGATGGTCGCCATGGTTGCTGATAAGCTTGAGCCCGATATACTATACCCCTACCACTTTGGCGAAACTAATACACAGTTACTTACCAAAGTATTAATGGGTAGAGGTATTGATGTAAGGATCAGAGCTATGAAGTAGAATTATGCTCACTTTCATGCCTCCCCAAATTAGTGAAGGAGAGATTTCCTCTGCTGTTTGTATATATCCGGCAGCCTGAAAAATACCTAAAATTTGTGCGAAAAATCCAATTGCCAGACTCAGACTCCCAAATAATAAAATTGCATCAGCTGTCTTTCTGTTGATCTTTTGATGATTCAGGCGTCTTAAGGCCAGAACAATGATTAACGTAATGGAGGAAAGGCCCAAAAGCAAAATTGGTAAAGTAAACCATCCGCCTTGCTGTATAAAACTCATGATTTTTAGAATTAATTGATTATCAGTACAAGAATAAATTGGTTGTTCAACTTGAGCAAATAATGTCGTCGGCAGGTAGATTTAAATCGCCCGATGGTATAAAGGGTTACCCACCGACAAAATGAGTTCAATCAACGATAATAATTAGGTCAATTGATAAAAACTCTGTAGTTTTCTTTCCATTGTTTGTTGTGAAAAGCATCTGGTAAGCCTTGAATCAACTCAATACCGTGCAGAACAAATGATCGAGGTTCGTGCTGATAGAAAGGATATTCACATTCCTTTAGATGAAATTACTGCTAAATCGAGTCAAGCATTTGAAATAGGCGATATTCACTTGCCAATTAGTAGGTCATATCGTTTTTGACTTTTAAGTTTAACGAGCTTATTGTTTTGGATTTAGTATGAAGGTTTGATCAGTATTCATTTATTTCATAACTTTATTGCAAATGCACTTATTATGAAAAAGAAACATATTCGATTTAGTTTGCTTATGCTTCCTGTATTTAGCCTTTTACTAATGGGGCATATTGGACGCTTATCTGGCTCCCCTGGCGGTAAAACAGGTTCCCCGGGTGATTTAAAAGCGACCTGTACGCAGTGCCATACAGGTACTGCTGAAAATAAGGATGGATGGATAAGCAGCGATATTCCTGAAACCGGATATGAAGCAGGAATGACTTATAATATAAGCCTTTCAGCTGAGCATAATGGTGTGCAAAAGATGGGATTTGAGTTTACTTCTGAGGTGTCAGGCGGGACGAAAATTGGGATACTGGATACAGATGCCAGTGCTCATATGAAGTTAATTAATTCTAATAATTCGATTACTCATACCACTGCCGGAACAACTCCTGAAGGGGCCTCTAGAAGCTGGACTTTTAAGTGGGTAGCACCTGAATCTGGTTCAGGAGATGTGACTTTTTATGCTGCTGTAAATGCAGCAGATGGGAGTGGGTCAACAAGCGGAGATAAAATTTACACCTCGAAACTTGTTGTTACAGAGCAAATTGACAATTCTATCAATCAATACCTGCTTGAAGGCTGGGTGAAAGTATATCCTAATCCTACTAGTGATGAAATTAGTGTGAGAATTAATGGATTAATAAGTGAAGATCTGGAGTGTGAATTTTTCAATGTTCAGGGACAATTAATAAATACCAAGCTATTGCATCTTGATGGTAATTCAAGAGTTATTAGTATTCCTGTGAACGATTTGCCTGCAGGAAATTATATTATCCACATGAATACTAAAGATCTAAAACTGAAAAGCAGGTTCCTAATTGTAAAATAAAATATGTTTAGATGCTTCGATATTGTTTCATGCCTATACTTATGATGCTGTCACTTAGTTTAATAGCACAATGTGATTTGAAAATTAAACTTTGGCCTGATAGGCCCCCCGGACAGACAGCCCTTCCCCAAAAGGCTGTTGAAACAGATAATCATTCAGGAAATGTGACACGTTTAAGCGATATTACAAATCCATTGCTGGAAGTGTTCCTGCCGGATGAAGAACTGTCGAATGGTGTCGCTATTATTGTTTGTCCTGGTGGAGGTTACAACATTCTAGCTATTGATCTTGAAGGCTATGAGGTTGCAGAATGGTTAAGTTCATTGGGATACACAGCATTTGTGCTACAATACCGTGTTCCGAAGAACAGGGCAGGAGCTTTACAAGACATTCAACGAGCTATCAGGTTGGTGCGAATGAAGACAGGAAAACATGGAGTTAAAAAAGTTGGGGTAATGGGTTTTTCTGCAGGCGGACATCTTTCAGCAAGTGCAGCAACGAGATCTGAGGAACACTTCTACGAGCCGATTGATGATGCTGATAAAGAGTCAGCCCTGCCGGATTTTGCAGCTTTGATATATCCAGCCTACCTTGATGACGGACCCAATCATACCCTCTCTGAAGATATTCCAATGGGAAAGCACTGTCCGCCTTTTTTTATTTTTGGTACAGCTGATGATGGTTTTGGCAATGACGCCTTAGTATTTGCGCAAGCATTAAGGAATAATAAAAGTTCGGTGGAATTACACTTGCTAAATTCAGGTGGTCATGGATATGGACTGCGAAAAGGCAACCCCGCAGCAGAAAAATGGCCGCTACTAATGCAGGAATGGTTACTTCAAATAATGGACTGACGGCCATTATTTGAAGGTCCGAAGTCCGAAGTCCATAGTCCGTGGTCCCGATTCCCGCCTGCCCCGATTTTTATCGGGGATTCCCGATTCCCGCCTCCCGATTCCCGCCTCCCGACTCCCGCCTCCCGACTCCCGCCTCCCGACTCCCGCTTCCTACTCTATCTTTACTAGCTTTAGGTAATCAATTCCAACCATGTATCTTTCAACTGCCTTGGGATGTTTTCCTTCTGTTTTTAATGTCAGGGTGTTTGTCCCCTCCTTAAGAGAGAAAATTCCCAGATTGGCAGATAGAGTTACTACATCCTTACCGGATTGATCATGATAGCCAACCAGTTTTTTCGGACTGTATTTATCGTTTAGAGCAATTCTGAAATTTGCATAGTCAATTGCTTTGGAATAAACCAGCTTGACTTTATACTGACCTGATTCAGGCATTAGGAAATCAGCTGTTAATGTGGCATTATCTGAATCGGCTATCCACCAAAGCTGGGAATTACCACTCCAGCCGAAATTTGAGATGTTTTGTACTTGATGATCTCCATGACTTGCTTCAATCACTCTGAGCGTCTCGCCCTCTAACATGCCTTTTTCAACAAGTTTTGGTTTGATCAAATCATCTCGTTTAAGACTAACAGGCTTTTTTACCATCTCGGGATCAGGTTTCACATTCCATGAACCACCTGGTTTCAGGTACCAATATGACATTGGAGCATAATTCATTACAGTTTTCGCCCAGTGCCATAACTCAAGATCAAATTGTATGGAGCTGGTAAAAGGAATCTGGTCAAGTATATGAAAACGTAAATTGACCGACATGCCTGGATGAAAATTACCAGATCCGTCAGGTTGGGCAATCAGGAAATGTGAGAATATCTCAGGACGACACCAGGCATATCCGAAGTAGTCTTCTGTTCCCGTTCCAACGAATGAAGGAAAAGATTCTCCGTCAACCCATATTTTTTCATCTCCTTCACCCCACCAGGCATCAGCGGTATTGAAGATAGTGAGTCCTGTACCCATATATACTCCTTCACCATTGAGAGTCACATAATTCACATCAAAATGACCATCATCTCCATTCACACGGCTTGAACCACCTGATTCAACCTCATATAACTCTTGCCATACTGCACCGAAATGCATTGAGTTTTTTGTCCAGCGATACTTATCGGTCCATACCTTTTGCTCAACTATTTCAATCTCCTGGTCACCATAATTTGTCAGGGTGACCTGAGCTCCCTCTTTAAAAGGCATTAGCCAATAGCAACTCATACTCCCGTCATCATTAACTTGAGTATACCAGGTACGATTGGCCCTTATCTGATAACCTGTGCCGAAAAATTCACCAATAGGAGCCCACACAGTTTTTTCACCATCAAAAATAATCTCAAGAACGGTTGAGCGAAGAGCCTGAGGAAGATTTTCAGCATTAATTTTTAATTGCATTATATGAATGGCAGCTTTCCCTGGGATATTGAGATTCATAGCTTTCCCCGGAGAAAGGATTCCTTTTTGACTATGAGATTGTAAGTTGCTTGTATTGAGACTGGTAATAGCTGGCTTGTTAAGTGTTTTTTGAACTTCTTCTACTTCATCTTTTAATAGAGATAAATCATCCATAGTAAAGCTGATAACCGAAGTCCCAGCTTCATAGCTGCGGTAATTAATATTATAATATACTGATGGGGAGTGATTCTCAGGTTTAAGTGCAGGACATTCATATGTTATTTTGAGGTGACTGTTGTAAGGAATTGGCAAGTACAGATTATGTCCACGTTTGAAGTAATCAGTTTCTTCTGAAACAGAAGAACTCAAGGGCTCACCAACCAGGGCACCACCGCTGATAATATCCAATACCGGACCCTCTATCTCAGGCTCCTCTGAGTTATCAAAATAAAATCTAATAGTTCCTGTGTAGGCATCCTTATTTCCGAAAGTCATCCAGAATCTCACTATAGCTCCCGGGCCTTCAGCTTCAAGCATGACGAATTCTCGTCGTCCATTATTTTCTTCCTGCCTGATAAACCATGAGGCATCATGGTTGGCGAACCATCCATCCTGATCCGGTGCAACTGTATTTTGATCATATGAGCTAAACTGCTTTACAGTAAAAAATGGATCAGGGTACTCTGAAACCAAACTTCGCTTGGTCATATCTTGCACCATACTTGATAAACTCACTTCATTGTCAGGGGATTGACATGACCCAAGAATGATCATAAGCAGTACGACGCAAAGAGAATTTAGAGAAAGACAATATTTTTTCATTTCTGAGTAAATTAGGTTTATTTCTCAAATGTATTGAAAACAATCAAGTTTTTGACGAATGAATTTTCAGTCGTCAAAAAGAAGTATAAATATTTATATACAATATGTAATATTGGTACTAGAATATTATGTTACAACTGAATAATCAATTTGAAACTGGTTCACAGCAGAACATTCTGGAGGAGGATTTCTTCTTTGAGAATGCTCTTGATCTATTTTGTGTTCTGGATGTATCCGGGAGGTTCATTAGGCTCAATAAGCAGTGGAATAAGCTCTTAGGATGGGTGGTTGAGGATATGCTTGAATGTAGTATTGTCGAGTTTGTACATCCTGATGATGTGGACTATGTCAATCTGATGATTGAGAATGCTTCCTTATCAACTGTTTCAAATGCTGAAAACCGAATTATTTCTAAAAGCGGCGAGATTTTTTGGATATCATGGAGATTAGTCGTTCATCCTGATTCGGGTAATATTTTTGGTGTTGGCAGGGAGATAACTAAGGAAAAGCATAATATTCAGAAACTTGAAGAAGAGGGGCGAAGGTATAATCTGGCTATGCGGGCGGCTGATACCGGAATTTGGGATTGGCTAATACCCCAAAACAAGATACATTATTCAGGAGCCTGGAAAATGCAATTGGGATATGAAAAGGATGAACTGATCGAATCGTTTGAGACCTGGCAGATTTTACTTCACCCCGATGATTATGAAAGAGTTATAAAAGCTTTCGGTGACTATTTGAGTCATCCCTCATCAATATTCGAAATAGAATACAGACTAAGGCACAAAGACGGGACTTATCGGTGGATACATAATCGGGCAGCATCCCTGATCGGAAAGGATGGAAAACCATATAGAATGTTGGGGGCGCATCAGGATATTACTGAGCAAAAAATATTTGAAAATGAACTTTTAGAAGCGAGGAGAAAGGTTGAAGTAGCCAGTATTTATAAAAATAACTTTCTGGCAAATATGAGCCATGAGATACGAACACCAATGAACGGAATTGTTGGATTTGCTGAGTTGTTAAAAGATTCAAATATCAGTTTTGAAGAAAAGAACCAATATTCAAAGATTATTACTGATAATTGTATGGTACTGTTAAATCTGGTGGATGATATAGTTGATGCCAGCAAGATTGAAGCAAATGAGCTGGGATTACAACTAAATAGTTTTAGCCTTAAGGATTTATTTCATGAACTTCATAGGTTTTACAAGACGTATAAAACTAAGATTAATAAAGATAATGTTAAGTTAAAAGTTACTGTGCCAGATGTTAAGCATAATGATTTCATAGAAACGGATCATTACAGATTAAAGCAGATCTTAATGAATATTATTGACAATGCTTTAAAGTTTACTAAGGAAGGATTTGTTGAATTTGGCTATACACTTGTTAATGATAATTTTGTCCAATTCTATGTGAAAGACACCGGTACAGGCATTCCAATGGATAAGATTAATCATGTATTTGGAAGCTTTCATCAATCGGATGAAAGCTTTACCCGGAGATTTGGGGGAATTGGTCTTGGTTTAACAATAAGTGAAGGATTAGTTAATCTGTTAAAAGGTAAAATATGGGTGGAGTCAGAAGAAAATTATGGTTCAATTTTCAATTTCACTATTCCATACCAGCCAGTATCAGAACTCATTACTGACTTTCCTGATATCAAGATTCAAAAAGAAATGGACATCGATTTAAGCGGAATTGATATCCTTATTGCTGAAGATGTACATGACAATTATCTCTATATAGCAGAGGTTCTTAAAAACACACAGGCTAATGTGAAATGGGCCAGAGATGGTAACGAAGCAATTGACTTATTAAAAACTGGTCGTTTCAAGATGGTTTTTCTGGATTTAATTATGCCGGGAAAGAATGGCTTCGAGGTGCTGGAATTTATTATGGAAGAGTATCCTGAAACTATAGTTATTGGTCAAAGTGCATACTTCAATCATGATTCCAAAGAAAACTTGTTTAAAGAAAAATGTCTTGATTGCCTGATCAAGCCCATAATGCCTGAAGAAATTCTTGGAGTTGTTTCAAAATATTTATAGATTTAGTTCATATAAATTATTATTTATGAACCGAGCATGACAAAAGTAAATTATTTTTAAACACACACGGATGCTTGTTTTTGTTGGGGGAGCTCCATCCGACAAATAAAATTAAATATAAACAGATGAAATGGTTAAGTTTTATTTCTGCATTTGTTTTCTTATTCATTTTTTCCCCTGTTCAATTGTTATTCTCTCAGTCAAATATGTTCATTGATAATTATCAGGCTAAGCAAATATTAAAGGGGAATTATGAGCCTGAAAAATTTGTTTCTGCCAATAATGCAAGCACTGCTGAATTGCTTGTTTCAGAATTGGTGCACAATGCAAGTAAAGAGAACATATATGAATTATTGGTTTTTCTGGATACGTTTCACAATCGAAATACAGGATCTGATACTTTATCGCTACATACCGGAATTGGTGCCTGTAGAGCATGGATTAAATCGTATTTTGATTTAATCTCAAGAGAGAATGAGAACCGAATGATAACAGGATATCTTGAATTCGATGCTTCAATTTGTGGTACAAGTCACCATAAGAATCCTTTTGGTATTCTGCCGGGAACTGATACTTCGAAACATGAAATATTGGTGATCGAGGGCCATTTTGATACTCGAAATAGTGACGCTTGTGATACTCAGGGATATACACCTGGTAGTGATGATAATGGTTCTGGCACTGTGTTAGTAATGGAGGCGGCCCGCATTCTGGCTAAATATTCTTTTGAACGTACTATTTTGTTTACAACTCCAACAGGAGAAGATCAGGGTTTATGGGGAGCGAAAGCATGGGCTAACTATCTTGATGCAAACAATATTGAGGTATTGGCATGTTTAAATAATGATGTTGTTGGTGGTATTTACTGTGGTAATACAAGTTCTCCTCCTTCCTGCCCTTATCCAGGTCATATTGATAGTACTCATGTAAGGGTTTTCTCATATGTTGCTGGTAATAGTACCTCTCGTAATTCTCCACATAAACAGCTTGCCCGCTTAATCAAATTAATCCAGGATGAACAGGTTAATCAATTTCTGGAGACACGTATGACCATCAACATCATGGCATCTGAGGATCGATCAGGTCGATCAGGTGACCATATTCCATTCCGCCAAAAGGGTTTTCCTTCAATTCGTTTCTGTTCAGCAAACGAGAACGGCAATGGAGCTGGGAATTATCCTGATCGTCAACATTCAACACGCGATCTTCTTGGTGATGATATTGATGGTGATGGTATTCTTGATACCTTGTATGTTGATCCTGGATATTTACGTAGAAATGTAATCATAAATACCACTGTTTTAGCTAATCTGGCTAATTCATCAGAATTAACAGACTATAACTTTGCACCGAGACCACAAGGAGTAAACATAAGGATTGAATCTCATGATCCCCTGATTGAAGGCTATATGGTGGGTATTCGTCAGAAGTTGAGCCGCAGCCACGAATTTGATGAAGTTCAATTTCATCCGGCAGGTGATGTTTTATCAGTCGATTTAAAAAATAGCGAGCGTTATTATGTGTCAGTATCAAGTATTAAGAATGGCTTTCAAAGCTCATTTTCTGATGAATATGAGGTCAATTTGGTAAGTCATGATATGTTGGACTTTAAGGAAGGGATACGAATGAGTCCAATCAGTCCGAATCCATGGGATAATGAAACTTCTATTACAATTGATTTTTCTGGCATTTCAAATACTCAATTATTACAATTAAATATTATGGACCTAACTGGCAGACTTGTTTATTCCAAAGTAATAAAAGGTGAGAATGGAGAGGTCAATGTTCCATTAAACGGTGATGGATTCGATCCCGGAGTTTATCTAGTTTTTTTATCATCAGATGGAACTCGTTCAAATTATCAGAAAATGGTTAAGAAATAGGAAAATTAACCATTGGATGGGGTTCAGGCATATTAAATCAATACAATTCTCCAGAGATTAATAAGGGTATATGACTGCGGTAAACCCTGACAAAAATCAATATTTATGTCATTGATTTTGGTTGAGCGAATATCTACCTTCGTGTAGTACAAAACCAATGACCATACTATCATGTCAGACCATTTGAGAAAGCTTGCTTTGGAATATCATTCCAAAGGTCGTCCAGGAAAAATTGAAGTCATACCAACCGTACCATACAGTACGCAGCATGACTTATCTCTTGCCTATACACCAGGTGTTGCAGTTCCATGTAAGGCAATTGAAGCTAATGCAGAGGATGCATATCAATATACATCCAAAGGAAACCTGGTTGCGGTAATAACCAATGGAACTGCTGTATTAGGCCTGGGGGATATTGGTGCACTCGCCGGTAAGCCTGTAATGGAGGGAAAAGGTTTGCTATTCAAAGTTTTTGCAGATGTTGATGTCTTTGATATTGAGGTTGATCAGACTGATATTGAGGCTTTTATTACTACTGTAAAAGCTATTGCTCCTACATTTGGTGGAATCAATCTTGAGGACATTAAAGCCCCGGAATGTTTTGAGATTGAACAGCGACTGATTGAAGAACTTGATATCCCGGTTTTTCATGACGATCAACATGGAACTGCAATCATCTCTGCCGCTGCACTGCTTAATGCATTGGAGCTTATTGGGAAAAAAATTGAAGATATTGTTGTTGTTGTAAATGGTGCAGGGGCTGCGGCTGTATCCTGTATAAAACTATATCTCTCTCTTGGTGTGCAAAAGCAAAATGTTATTATGCTTGATAGCAGGGGTGTACTGAACAACAAAAGAAAAAACCTTAATGAAATAAAGAAGGAATTTGTTACAGATCGTGATGCTGATACACTTAGTGATGCCATGAAAAATGCAGATGTATTTCTTGGTTTATCAGTTGCTGATGTTGTTAACCAGGATATGGTACGATCAATGGCAAAAAATCCAATTGTTTTTGCCATGGCTAATCCAAATCCGGAAATTGCATATGAAAAAGCTATTGAATCAAGAGATGATATAGTTTTTGCCACGGGTCGGTCAGATTATCCAAATCAGGTAAATAATGTACTTGGTTTCCCATTTATTTTCAGAGGAGCTCTTGATGTGCGGGCAACCAAGATCAATGAGCAAATGAAAGTTGCTGCGGTTCATGCTTTGGCCAGTCTGGCAAAAGAGGATGTGCCCGAAATTGTAAATATTGCCTACAATAAGAATAACCTGATGTTTGGTCTGGAGTATCTTATTCCAAAACCAGTTGATCCAAGATTGATTACCAGAGTTGCCGTAGCGGTTGCTAAAGCGGCTATTGAAAGTGGTGTTGCACGCAAACCAATCAATGACTGGGATGCATATAATTTAGAGCTTAAGCAGAGAATGGGTACTGATAATAAACTTATCAGAGCCATTAATTCACGCGCAAAAAGTGATCCTAAGAGGGTTCTTTATGGTCAGGCAGAAAATCTCAGACTACTTAAGGCCGTTCAGGAAGTCATACAGCGTCGCATTGCAAAACCAATTTTGCTTGGTAATAGAGAAGAAATAAACAAAATAATAAATGAAAATTCTCTTGACTTGCTCGATGTTCCAATAATAGATATTTTGGGGCCAGAGCAAAAAGAGAGACGTCATCGCTATGCTCATATTTTCTGCGAAAAGCGTAAGAGAAAAGGTATTACTTATGAGGAAGCATATGAGTTGATGAAACAACAAGCTTATTTTGGTTCAATGATGGTTGAAACAGGCGAATCAGATGCTTTTCTTTCTGGTGCATCCAGTAAATATGCTAATGTAATACGTCCGGCCTTACAAGTAGTGGGTACCAGGCCAATACTTAAGCATATTGCAGGGATGTATATTCTATTTACAAAGAAAGGCCCGTTTTTCTTTGCTGATACTACTGTGAACCGGGATCCTAACACACAATCGTTGGTTGATACAACTCTTCTGGCTGCTGAAGAGGTGAGAAAGTTTAATATGGAGCCCAAAATAGCTCTGGTTTCATATTCAAATTTTGGAAATAATAGGGATGGTTCTCCTGAAAATGTGGCTGAAGCTGTTAAAATTCTTCACAATAAATATCCTGATTTAATTGTCGATGGTGAAATGCAGGCAAATTTTGCACTGAACAGAAAAAAGCGCCAAAAGAAATTTCCATTTTCGAAGTTGGCAGAACATGACGTTAATACCATTATTTTCCCTAACCTGAGTTCAGGTAATATTGCATATAAGATGATGCAGGAAATTGGTGGTGCTGAGGTTATTGGTCCCATATTGATGGGGATGAATAAGCCTGTTCATATTCTGCAAATGGCATCCAGCGTTCGGGAGATAATTTATCTTTCGGCAATAGCTGTTGTAGATGCTCAGTGCGCCGCTGATCCAAGATGTGGAAATCATTATTTTGTAAACAGAGTATACTAGAGTAATAGCTTAGCTGAGAGAATTCACTCATTCTTCTTATTTTAGAGCCTTCAAATGATGATGCAATTGAATGGTAAATATTAAATATATAAGAAATAATGAGTTCAGAATTCGTATTACACACTCGAAAAGAAAATAATAGTTCTTCTGATAAACTGAGAATGTCAGCATGGTACTGGTGCATGATATTGTTTGTAATAATGGTGTTCCTTTCTTCCTGTCAGCAAAGTAAAACACAGTTTAGCTCAGGTTTCTCTGATAATCAGTCAAGAGTTTGGATTGGACCACAGTATTGGGCAAATCCTATGCAGGATTGGCGTTTGACCGACGATCGAATTGAATGTTTCGTTTCGGGAGGTAATCGAAATTTGTTTCTGCTTACCTATGAATTGGATGGTAATCCGGCTGGCTTTAAAATGATTGTCAATGCAGGACGTTTGCATAATAGTAATGATAATGGCGATAATGAAGAGTTAAGCAAGGGGTGGATTGGCTTTAAATTAGGTGTCAGGGGTGATTATGAGGATTATCGCGATAATGCTTTGAGGGGTGATGGATTTCCTGTTGGGCTTACCACAGATGGAAAATTATTCATTGGCAGCCTGGAGAATCTGAAAGAATTGAAAGATATTGATATTGATTTTGATGATTTTTATTTAGAGATCAATGTTAAACCAGGTGCAGATAAACAGTCTGTAGCAGTATTGCTTTATGATGAAAGTAAATCTTTGATTTCTCAAATTGAAGCTGAAGTTAAATCCGACTGGTTAATTGGAGGTGTAGCCCTTGCTTGTAGTGCAGGTGACATTCCTGAATCAATTGCAGGTCGTAGTGATGTTGTATACGGTAACTGGGGTACTCGTCCAGGCACAAAACGCCAGGGAAACGTGAAATTTTGGTTTAAAGACTGGAAACTGAGCGGTGATAAGCTTATGTCATTCCCTGAGCGATCTTTTGGACCAATATTGTTTACCCAATATACCCTGTCGGATAATGTGCTCAGACTTACAGCCCAAATGATTCCACACGGTGATAGGGACAATCAAATCACAACACTTGAAGTATTCAAGGATGAGAAATGGCAATCGGTAGCTGAATCCGGGATCGATCCATTATCCAGGACATCCAAATTCGAATTGGCTTCATGGAATTATTCAGATGATATTTTATATCGGGTAAAATATGATTGTTTTACTGGTAGTAAGAATGCTGATTCTTATTTCTATGAAGGAACTATAAGAAAAGAACCATGGGATAAGGAGGAAATTGTTGTCGCAGGATTTACTGGAAATAATGATTTGGGATTTCCAAACCAGGATATTCTGGAGGGGGTGAAATATATGAATCCAGATTTCCTCTTTTTCTCCGGAGATCAGATCTATGAGGGAGTTGGCGGTTTTGGTATTCAGATTGAACCTTTAGAAACAGCTTGTCTGGATTACCTGAGGAAATGGTATCTCTATGGCTGGGCATATGGTGATATTTTAAAAGACAGGCCAACTGTTGCCATTCCTGATGATCATGATGTTTATCACGGAAATATTTGGGGAGCAGGAGGGATTGCTACACCTGATGGCCTTGGTGGTGCTGCCGCTCAGGACAAAGGTGGATATAAGATGAATCCTGAATGGGTTAATATGGTTCAGCGAACTCAGACCTCTCACTTGCCTGAATCATACGACCCAACACCTGTAAGTCAGGATATCTCTGTGTATTATACTTCGATAAACTATGCAGGTATTAGTTTTGCAGTGCTTGAAGACCGTAAATTCAAGTCGGCACCTGCTGTTGTTATGCCTGAAGCGAAAATTGTTAATGGTTGGTCAAAGAATACACACTGGGATGCTGCTGTTTCAGGTGATGTACCTGGTGCAGTTCTACTTGGGAAACGTCAATTAAGCTTTTTAGATAACTGGGCCAGCGATTGGTCTGATTCTATATGGATGAAAGTGGTATTATCACAAACAATTTTTGCCAATGTAGCAACCTTGCCTGAAGATGATGCACGCACCGATGCTAATGTACCAAAACTCAGAATTCTTAATAAAGACGAATATGCTTTAAATGACATTCCGGTTCAGGATCATGATTCTAACGGATGGCCACAAAGCCCTCGAAACAAAGCATTAGAAAAGATAAGAAAGGCATATGCCTTTCATCTGGCAGGTGATCAGCACCTTGGAAGTGTAATTGAATATGGTGTCAGCGAATATAACGACGCGGGATATGCATTCTGTGTTCCATCAATTTCTAATGTATGGCCCAGACGATGGTTTCCAAATGTTGATGGAAAGAATAGAAATGATGGTGATCCCAGGTATACCGGAGATTTTCTTGATGGGTTTGGGAATAAAATGACTGTAAAGGCAGTTTCAAATCCTGTTTTCACAGGTAAAGTACCCAGCCACCTGTATGATAGGGCTACAGGTTTTGGGATTGTTCGGTTTAATCGTGAAACAAGAGATATTACAATGGAATGCTGGCCAAGAGTTTCTATGCCCTCATCGCCTGATGCTGAGCAATATTCTGGTTGGCCAGTGACTATTAATCAGCTTGATAACTATCTTACTAAAGCTTCATATGCCTTACCCAGAATCAAGGTTCCGCATATAAAAAATGCTGTTATTCAAGTGATAAGGGAAGCTACTGGTGAGATTATTTATACAATACGTATTTCAGGACATGTTTTTAAACCTCCTGTGTTGGAAAAAGGACTTTACTCTTTCAGTGTGGGGGAACCAGGTACCAGCAGATGGAAAACTTTTACATCAGTAGAAGCTATACCATGGCATGAGACTCGTGAGTTTATTGTTGGATTTGAATGAGACAAGGTCAATTCGCCAATTTTATGAAGCGTTTGGATATCCAACCTTCATCTGTATGGCAGATTAACCAATACAGACCATCAGGCATATTTGACGGATAATCAATTTGGTATTGTGATGAACTGCCAGTACTTAAATCATTGAGATCTTGCCTGAACACAAGCTGACCAAGAGTTGAAAGAATTTGTATACTAATAGGTCTTATCTCATGGCCAAAGTTCAAGTGTAAGAATAGTTCAGATGGATTTGGGAAGATTTGAAGATTATTCTGATTGAGAATCGAATAGCTTAGCCCTGAATTGCTTCCGTTTGCTTTGTTTGGAGTAGGACTTGTGAAAAGCTGCCAGTTATCATTTCCATCTGAGATTCTACCAAACGATTCTCCCTCTTGCTGAGATTCATATGAAACTGAATCAATGTATTGCCACTCACTTGAACTTGTTTTCTGCATGAGAGAAAGAAAACCACCACTGCTTCGAAGACGAAAATTTGTATGAGTAACAGATTGAATATCTCCACCATCAGCCCTGAAAATTAGATAGTCATTCGCAGAAATCGTCACTGAATCACTGTGAATACCAGGAATTTCCGAAAATTCAGTTTGTGTAAAATCGTTGGACAGAAACAATCCGGCAAGCTCAACTTCAAAATCATTGGCATTATACAGTTCAATCCAGTCTTCGAACATGCCAGATTCGTCAGGATATGATTCATAATTTTTTGCAGCAAATTCGTTTATGAAAATTTTATCCAGAGGGTCATTCCCAATAACATTGGCGTAGCCCGGGGTGAAGACCTGCATATCGTACCATGAATCTGCGCCGTCAGTAAATCTGCCGTAAGAATAACCTTCATTAGCCCGTGGGTAGTCAACTGAGTCCAGAATAATGGTTCCTTGAAAAGATTGCATACATAAGAATACCTTACCCCCTGAACTCCGCATTTTAAAATCAAGATGAGAGATGCCAAATTCAGGTTTCTCATCTGCAATTAAATATTTGTATGAGCCAGCCTCAATTATGGTGCTGTCAGGGTTTGACGTTGAAACTCTGTGAAGTAATAAATTATCAGTTTCGTTACTAAGAAACAAACCTCCTATATCTATTGGTTCATCACCAGGGTTGTATATCTCAATCCAGTCTTCAAACTGGCCATAAGGATTCTCCCAGCTTTCATAATTCTTAGCCATTAACTCATTGATTAAAAGAGTTGGTACGACTTGATTATCACTACGATTAGGATTATTAGGAGTTGGGTGGTGCATGATTTGCCATTGTTCACCTCCGTCAGGAAAGCGCCCATAACTGGCATCATTCTCTTGTTCTGTAAACACAATAGAATCCATAATCGTCTTGCCATCAGCCTGAACCAGATACAAAGATTCACCATCCTTTGAAAGCTTAAAACCCTGGTGACCTACTCCCTGATTTTCTTCGTTATCAAGCCAGAATCTCAGAAATCCATTTGGCTGAATTATAACTGAATCAGCATAATAAGGTCGGATAATTGAGTTTGTCAGGTTATTAGCGTCATCACTCAGCCATAATCCAGAGGCATTAACAGCGAGATTGCCCGGATTAAATAGTTCAATCCAGTCTTCGGCTTCTCCATTGTCATCCATAAACCATGCACTGTCTCCTGCATATAATTCATTGATCACAAGCTGTGATTCAGCCTGGTAGATACTATTAAAAGATCCTGGAGTACCACCAGATGTATAGCTTCTGTGCCACTGTTCGGGAATACTGTTGTTAGCATATGGAACTGACAATTCAATACTATACCCGGTTCCATTTGATCCTTTTGGCCATGGCTGATTGCTTTTGTAGTACAGAGAATCAATCACACTCCCAATTGCATTTTTCAATACCAGGGCTTCACCACTATTACTCAGTTTACCTGATGTCCACTCAAAGATTGGTACAGTGAGATTATCATAAGCCGAGGCATCTCTTGCTATAACAACATATGAACCTGCACTTATCCCTGATCCGGCAGGAAAAGTGAAACTTATTCCATTGTCAAAAGAATGTCCGGATAGACTATAGGTACTTGTTCCGGGGTTATGCAATTCAACAAACTCATAAATAGCATCTCCTCCCATTTCTCCGGGAACATCAAAATATATTTCATTAATCACTGCCTGCCCCCAGTTTTCTCTTGACTCAAATACAGCTTTAATCTCAATATCCTCCTGAGGGATGAATTCAACTTCGATCTCATCACTGTCTATTCCTTCCCATCTGACGAATTGGTATCCAATAGCCGGAACTGCTTGGATTTTGATCGGGATATTGTCGAAATAGATACCGGTCCAGGGATAAACATCTTCTGTTGATTTTCCCAATTCCTGAGCCTTTATTGCTGTGCCATTAATCTCAATAGAGCCCGTGAGGACATTATCAACATCAAACATCAGTGAAATTGTGTCGTTGACATCATCAAACTGTTCAATAATATGCTGCCTGAAATATCCTGGCCGGTTCATAAAATACTCGCGCAGTATATCTACTTTATTAGTCCACGATGAAATACTCGAAAGATTGCCCCATCTGCCTGCATGCTCCACTACTTCAGGCTCTAAAACTTTTGCCCATTCATCGATCAAGGGCATTACCCTGTCAGGATGAAAGATTGTATTCATATAATCGGCCATAAGCCGAATTAGTGATTGTCGATATTCTTCGTTGCCGGGTAATTCTTCTGATCCAATAAGATTTCTGATTAAACGGGATTGCCATGAAGTGTGCGATGTGAAACTCTTTTCAAAAGTGTTCTTGTCGGGCGTATTAGTTGAGCGACCCATCCCCATATCGGTGTCAAACAATAACCAGCGCCAGCGACCATCATGTCCATATGGCTGATCAGGCCAATATCCGGGAGTTTGATTTCTCCAGAACTTAATATTGTTATATGGCCAGTCACCATTCGCAATATAAAATTCAATTGCTATGTATTTTCTGAAGTTATCCTCATCCATTAATGTAGTTACATGTTCAAAATTAGAGGTACTACTCATATCATTTGATGTGATGTAATCCATCATATCTACATAATGCTGATCCGAGCCTTCAACTACAATATGGTTGCCATCAAGAATGTCAATCTTATCAGTATCAATACCATAGTGGTATTCCAAATAATATTTGTCCTGCCGCTCCCGGATGTAATGCATTCCCCAGTATTCTCCGTTAATAAAAACAATAACAGGTTCTGACTCCTGCAGGTCAATTCCCTGGCCTTTCACCAATGACTGTAAAAAAGGATCACGCATAAAACTGTGATGGACATCATTACCCGAGTTCCTTAGGGTAATTCTTTTAAACTCATCCTCTTGAAGCTGATTGAAAAATGGATAGTTTAACTTGGATTCGCCATATTCGGATCTTGCATACAAACGAAGTGATTTCTGGTTGGAGGTTCTTGTGAAGTTACCCGAAATTCTAAGGCCAATATTCTGATCTATTTCCTTATCACCCTTAACATAGTATTCCAGATGAGCACTTCTTTCCCAATTGTCACCATGTTGGGCAAAATTTGCTGATTCCCAATCAGATCCATCATAAAGACTGCCCCCATGGTAAATACCTGAATCAGGATGAAAAAGCGCTAAACTGTCAAGAGAAAGAACGATCACAGGAAAGCTATATCGATTGTGTTTGTCAAGGTCGATAAAGAAAGTCTGACTTGATACAGATGAGTGGGAATTACCTTTATAAGAACGTGTTCGGATAATAGTCCCCTTCTTAACCCGGTCATCAGGTTCAGACCAATAATTGAATCCTTTGTCTATCGTTGTTTGTATCATAGACAATTGATTTTCTTCATCAGACTGATCTCTGATATATATTGGATTTACGTATTTAAGTGAGTTATCATCAGGGATTGAACCATCAGTTGTAAAATAAATCTCGGTTTCATCATCAGGACAATTCAGTTCCAGATAGAAAGGATTCATATAGAAGCCCCCATTCTCAGAGAAAGTGACCGGTTCAACAAATACATTACCATCCGGATTATTTTCCTCGCCAGGACTTGGCTTATCCATAATTCTAAGATCCTCACTACCATCCGGATATCTGCCAAATGAAATATCAGAGGCCATATCCGGCAGGGTAACAGAATCAAATATTTTTGCCTGGTTATTTTCAATTTCAATTAGATAAACTGTCTCTCCTGATTTGATTTTAAAATCGAAATGTAAAATGCCCTGATCTGAATTGCCGTCAGCCCATAATAGCAGATAATCACCTGCTTCGATGGTGGTTGAATCAGGATAGGTGCCGGCAATGAGATTCCCCTCTGTTTTGGAAAGATCATCAGTAAGATATAGCCCGGCCAGATTAACAGCGTTATTACCATCATTATATATCTCAATCCAATCGTCGTATTCCTCAAAATGATCAGCTATAATAGTTTTATTTGAAGCCATTACCTCGTTGATCTTAAGTGATTGAGCATGAGTATGCCCCCCCCAGAAAAGACTAATGACTAAGACAATAAAGCCTATTTGTTTCATTGCTAATGATTATTACTATTAACTATTACTACGTAAAATTAAGGCTTGAAGTCAATTTACCTGAGATTGCTGGCTGCCGTTTATCAAAAAGTACCGAACAAGTGGAATCCTGAATATGGAATTATTGATTCATTATGGGTTGTAAGGAAAACAAAATGGAATCATGTTGTCAAAACCTTTAAGCTTTGCTATTTTTGAACTACGCTAAAACAAGAGTTTATGAAAAACACATCACACCTTATTGCCCTGATAATTCTGATACTTATTATGATGGCTTGTCAGAATAATTCAAAAAAGCTTGGACAGCTTGAGAAGCCTAATATTCTGTTTCTTTTTACTGATGATCAGCGTTACAACACAGTAAATGCACTTGGCAATGAAGGAGTTGTGACACCCAATATGGATAAGCTCTCACAGTCAGGAGTAACTTTTACTCATTCATATAATATGGGCGCCTGGCATGGTGCAGTATGTGTTGCCAGTCGTGCCATGCTGAACACGGGTTTATCGGTTTGGAGAGCACGTGATGCAGAATCACGGTTTAGCGAACTTGTAGCAAACCGGCAATTCTGGGCACAGAGGATGAAAGATCTTGGTTACGAGACATATTTTTCAGGCAAATGGCACGTTAAAGCCGATGCTCAAGAATTATTTGATAATGTTGTGCATGTCAGGCCCGGTATGCCGAATCAAACACCTGCTGGATATCACCGACCCAGAAGTATATCAGACAGTACCTGGTTGCCGTGGGATACAATACATGGAGGATTTTGGAAAGGTGGAAAGCACTGGAGTGAGGTGCTGGCTGATGATGCTATTAATTTCCTTGAGCAGGCAGCCGAAAAAGAAAAACCGTTTTTCATGTACCTGGCTTTCAACGCTCCACATGATCCGCGTCAATCACCGAAGGAATTTGTGGATATGTACCCGATCGAAAGTCAGAAATTGCCTGAATCATTTATTCCTGAATATCCCTTCAAAGACTCTATTGGTTGTAGCAGAAATCTTAGAGATGAAGCTTTGGCCCCTTTCCCCAGAACTGAATACGCCGTAAAAGTGAATCAGCTGGAGTATTTTGCATTAATCTCTCATACAGATGTGCAGTTTGGCCGGATACTGGATGCATTGGAAAAGACCGGAAAAAGTGAAGAGACTTATGTTTTATACACAGCTGATCACGGCTTGGCAGTTGGATATAATGGTTTGATAGGAAAGCAAAATATGTTTGATCACAGTGTACGTGTGCCTTTGATATTGACAGGGCCAGGAATTCCGGAAAATGCTAAACGGGATCAACAGGTATATCTTCAGGATGTTTTTCCCACAGTAATTGAACTGGCCGGAGGTACTGCTATTAAATCAAATGAGTTTCAAAGCCTGCTGCCAATGATTAGAAAGTCATCTGAGAGTAGTAAATATGATGCGATATACGGCTGTTATATGAATTTGCAGCGCATGGTTCGTACCGAAAAGTACAAACTCATTGTGTATCCAAAAATCCAGGAGTTACTATTATTTGATATGGTAAATGATCCCCTTGAAATGTCTGATTTGTCAGATGACCCGGCATATGCCGAAATTCTGACTGAGATGAAAGAAAAGCTTACTGATCAGCAGCTTATTATGAATGACCCCCTGGATTTAAGCGAAATCCTGGGAGAATAATCATACAATTTTCTGCTTTACATTTATGCCGATTCCGGGTGAATCATTTAATGTGACTTTACCCTCCCGGATAAGCATGCCTTCATAGGGGTCGTTGCTAATGAGCACGTTGCCATCCAAATCTGCAAATTCGCTAAGCGGAGACAATTGGGCCGCTGCAGACACAGCACAGGATGTTTCGGTCATGCATCCTAACATCACTTTCATTTTTAGTGAAATAGCCAGATTTGCCATTTTATGTGCTTCACGCATGCCGGTGCATTTCATCAGTTTAATATTTATCCCATCGTATAAACCTTTGGTAGATTCTACATCCTTAAGTCGTTGAAGTGCCTCATCAGCATAAATTGGCAGGGGAGAATGATCATGGAGCCAGGCCAGATCATCTATTGCTTCTTTAGCCATCGGTTGTTCCACAAACACGATACCTCTCTCTTTCAACCAGTATATCATATCCAGTGCATGCTGCTTGTCTTTCCATCCCTGGTTGATATCCACACATAAAGGTACCTGACTGACAGAACGAATAGTTTCGATCATCTCCGTATCATTTCCTCGTCCCATCTTAACCTTCAATATCTTATATGGCGATGCTTCTTTCACTTTCTCACGAACCACCTCTGGTGTGTCAATTCCTATTGTGAAAGATGTCATAGGAGTGTCATCGGGATTGAGGCCCCATAGTTGGTGCCAGGGCCTTTTGAGTAGTTTACCTATAAGATCATGGAGGGCAATATCAATCGATGCCTTCGCTGCGGAATTGCCCTCTGCTATTCCGTCTACTTCTGTGAGAATATCTTCAATAAGAAAAGGACTTGCAAATCGATCCAGTCTAAGCTTGGATAAAAAAGCAGCAGCAGATTCTTGCGTTTCACCTAAATAGGGAGGCATACTCGCTTCTCCATAACCAGTGTGACCTTCGTAATCAATAGCTGTAAGCATCACTGGTGTCGTACTTCTCGAACTGTTGGCCAGAGTGAAAACATGTTTTAACTGCAAATCAAAAGGCGCAAAGCGCAAACTCATTTTTCCTGGCTTCTGTGTTTTTTTATAATCGCAAGAAGATAAGCTAGATACAGGAACAAGTATCATACCTGATGCAATGCCGGAATGCCGGATAAATTTTCTTCTGTTCATATTGCTCTATTGTTTAATACCAGGCATGATCAGAGATTCTTATAGCTGAATTCGTAGATTCAACTTTCATAATACGCTTTGCTCTGACAAATATGTCAACTAAGTACTGACTATATAACTCATCTGATTTGACAAAACTGTTTAATTTTACCCTGCCGGATGAATGGATATACCTGCCCCCGGATAAATACATGCCAACATGTGTAATCCTCTCCGACCTATCAGTACTGGCTTTCCTTCCGAAGAATAAAAGGTCACCAGCCGCAAGCTGATCAAAGCCTTCATCTGTCGTTACTGTTTCTCCCTGGTTAATCTGTTGCGAAGCATCTCTTGATAAAACCAAACCATTCATGTAGTACAGAGTCTTGACAAAACCGCTACAATCAAATCCTTTTGTTGAGGTTCCTCCCCAAAGATAAGGACGGCCAATCATCTCTAGTCCAATAGTCTCAAGAGAATTTGCAGCAGGTTGAACAAGATCTTTCCATTGTGCAAAATCAGCTGCATCGCCCACCGGCAGATAACCAGAGCGACCATCCGGGAGGAATACAGGGTAGAAACCATTTTCTGATTCCTGACATTGCAGAACACTTCCCATGACAATATCAGAAACAGCTGATGCATTATTATCAGGACCAGAAAGAATAAGCCCGAAATCTTTTAGGTAGATAATACGCTTTGATCCTTTCCAGATAGCATGTTCTTGCATGGTAAGTACTTGAACAGCTGCATCATTTGTCCATGCCAGGTATTTGTCAGGTGTTTGCACATATAACCAGCTTCCTGATTTTTTAAATACCCTTAGTGGTGTACCCATTATTGCCTGAGTTGCCATTTCTTTGCTATGACCTGTCTGGCTTCTTAGATTAGCAACGGATAAATTCACCAGACCCCAATTCTGAGGCCCGATTGACTCATCCGGCAGGAGAATAATACTATCGGTCCAGTCGATCTCAGCCTTGCTTAGCTCAACAATCAGTGACTTATAATAAAATGAATCAGTAGTTTCACCTTTGATGATCAATTGATTTTGAGACTCTTCTGCTTTCACAGACACCAGAGCTACACGGCTGTCAGGATTAAGTGAGTCTTTTAGCTGATTGATGATTTTATCAGCAAGCAAAGCATCATCAGACGGATTCTGTATCTGACAAGATTCACTTATAATTCCGCTTATAATGAGTGTTAGAATTCCTGTTATAATTAGCGGACCGGGAAGCCTTAAGGGAGTATGTTTATTCTTCATTGCAGGATATTATTTTCATGGAGTAATCCCATTTATAAAGTTGTATTCTCAATTCTTTGTCTTAATCAATGAATCAGCCTGATGAACCGAGTTTGACAATTAACTTAAGATCCAATAAACAAAGATAATATCAGAAGTGTTATTTAGATCTAATATGGCATTTTATTCATAATTGAAGATAGGCAGAGATGTTCACATATAATCAAAGATTGTTGCTTCATAATGAGTCTTCCCTTGCTCGATTTGTTTTTGTATATTCGTCACTCATTATTACACTTGAAAATTATTAAATATGTCTGTTCTTGTTAATAAAGACTCAAAGATTATCGTTCAGGGTTTTACAGGTAAAGAAGGAACTTTCCATGCTACCCAAATGATTGAATATGGTGCACAGGTTGTAGGTGGAGTAACTCCGGGAAAAGGAGGAACCAGTCATCTTGACCGACCTGTTTTTAATACTGTATCTGAAGCTGTAAAAGAAACAGGGGCGGATATTAGCTTGATTTTTGTTCCTCCACCATTTGCTGCTGATGCAATTATGGAAGCTGTTGATGCTGAAGTTGCCTTGGCCGTTACTATTACTGAAGGAATCCCAACAGAGGATATGGTTAAGGTAAAGTCCTATATGGATGGTAAAAAAACCAGGCTGTTAGGTCCGAATTGTCCGGGTGTTATTACACCTGATGAAGCAAAAGTCGGTATTATGCCGGGTTTTATTCACAAAAAAGGGCATGTAGGAGTTGTTAGTCGTTCTGGAACATTGACTTATGAAGCAGTTGATCAGCTAACACGCCTGGGAATCGGGCAATCAACTTGTATTGGAATAGGTGGGGATCCAATAATTGGAACCTCGACACTTGATGCTATACAGTTGTTCATGTCTGATCCTGATACTCATGGTATTGTGATGATCGGTGAAATCGGAGGAACCATGGAAACTGATGCAGCAAATTGGGTGAAAGAGAATGGGACCAAGCCTGTTGTTGGATTTATTGCAGGGCAAACTGCGCCAAAGGGCCGCAGAATGGGACATGCAGGAGCAATTATTGGCGGTGAAGAAGATACTGCCGCAGCCAAAATGAAGGTTATGACTGCATGCGGTATTCACGTTGTGGAATCTCCTGCCGATATTGGTAAAACAATGAAAAAAGCTCTGGGACTATAGAAAATATAAACGATTAGATAATACTTAATCTGTATAATTATGGGATTATTGGAAGGAAAAACAGCCCTTATTACCGGGGCAAGCAGAGGTATCGGAAAAGCATTGGCGGAACGCTTCGCTGACGAAGGTGCAAACCTGATTCTGACAGATCTGTTCTATGATGAAAATGCAAAAGCCCTTGAGGCAGATTTAAGCGCAAAAGGGGTTAAAGTCAAAATGTATGCATCTGATGCAAGTAAATTTGATGATGCACAGAAGCTTGTTGATGAGGCAATGAAAGATTTTGATGGCATTCATATATTGGTAAATAATGCTGGAATTACCAGAGACACCTTACTGCTGAGAATGACCGAAGAGCAGTGGGATATGGTTATAAATGTAAATCTGAAATCTGCATTCAATCTCACAAAAGCTGTTCAGAGAACAATGATAAAGCAAAGAGAAGGCTCTATAATTAATATGTCCTCTGTCGTTGGTGTTGGCGGAAATGCCGGACAAGCAAATTATTCAGCTTCTAAAGCAGGTATGATAGGATTTACAAAATCTGTTGCCAAAGAGCTTGGATCAAGATCAATACGCTGTAATGCAATAGCTCCTGGTTTCATATTGACAGAAATGACTGATAAACTTGGTGAAGATGTTAAGAAAGCCTGGGCTGATCAGATACCTTTAAGGCGAGGAGGAACTGCTGATGAAGTTGCCAAAGTAGCTGTGTTTTTAGGGTCTGATCTCTCATCATATGTGAGCGGACAGGTGGTCCAGGTTTGTGGAGCAATGATGACCTGATAAATATTATAATTTTTGTGATTGAACAAATACAAACCGAATTACCAATCTGGCTGGCATCCTTAGGTTTGATGCTGGCCATTTTTCTTTCATTATTTAGCTACTCCGGCAAAAAAGCCAAGGAACTGTTTACTCTTCCGAAAAGAGTTTTGTTAGGTCTTCTCAGAGGGATAACAGTTTTTTTGATTTTTATCCTGTTCATGGGTTTCTTATGGAAAAGTAGAACGGAGATAAGGGAGAAACCCATTGCTTTAGTTGCGCTTGATAATTCATCAAGTATGGTATCAACTGCTGATTCATTGTTGGTGAAAGCTTCAGTGAATAAATTACTTGGTGACCTGCAGGCCTTAGCAGATGATGAACTGGAATTGAAAATCTACAGCTTTGGGAATAGTATCGGATCTGGGGTGAATCCGGATTTTCAGGATAAGCAAACCAATTTTGGGCAGCTGTTTGACCATCTGACAACTACCTATTTGCACCGGCCTGTGCAAGAATTATTGATAATTTCTGATGGTATATATACTTCCGGACCTGATCCATCAACGGCAGCCAGGAAATTCCCATTCCCTGTTTCTGTTTGGGCTGTGGGTGACTCTGTTCCCATGCCTGACTTGAAAATAACAGGAGTTCGGGTAAATGATGTTGTTTATGCCAATACCAAATTTCCGGTTGATATTAAGGTTGAAGGAATAGATCTGGATCAGTATCAAGTTCGTTTAAGTCTGTCTTCTGAAGGACAAGCTCTTGTTGATACGATTATGTCTGTTGATCCGATTGATGGCATTGGTAATGTTAGTTTGCACATAGATTTTTCAAAAATCGGAAATCATGTATTCGATGTAAGTGTTGAGCCATTTGCAAATGAATCTAACCTACATAATAACAAAAGAAGTTACGCAGTTGAGGTAATCGATGAGAAAATTAAAGTAATACTACTCTATCATAATCCTCACCCTGATGTCAGGGTAATAAAAAGTAATCTGGAGAAAACTGATCGATATGATTTGCAGGTGCAGAATATTGCCGACTTTCATTTTGTTCAGGACGAATATCAGTTGATAATTTTTTATCAATTGCCTACAGGCAGACGAGCTGAACAGGAAAAACTGGATAGGATCAGACAATCTGATACAAATATCTTATTTGTCATTGGACCTGAAACCAATCTGAACTCATTGACGGTTATGGGTGTTGGGGTAAGCTTCAAAGCGGATAGATTGCTCACTGAGGATTACAATCCAGTATTGAATGAACAGTTCTCTGTGTTTACTTATGAAGAGGGTTTTAAGGATTTTCTTAAAAAGATGCCTCCTCTGAAAGCACCATTTGCTTCAATCTCTATTAAATCACGAAGTAATATTCTGTTGTTTCAGAAGATAAAAGACATAGAATTAGCTGATCCCTTATTTTGGTTCGGAACTTACCAAAGCAGGAAATTTGGCTTCATTTGGGGTGAAGGTTTGTGGAGATGGCAATTGTATGAGTATTTAAATAATGATAATCTATACTACACAGGTGAACTTTTGCTTAAAACTGTTAATTATTTATCTACCAATGAGATAAAAGATCCTCTCAGACTTCAAGTGCCAAAGACAATTAATATTTCTGATGACCTGACAGTTAAAGCTAAATTATATAATAAAAGTCTTGAAGCTATTACTACACCAGAAGTTTATTTTACAATTACCGGGCCTGAGGATTACGTAAAAAAGATGGATTTCAGACGTGTGCAGAATGGATATCAATTACAGCTTATCGATTTAAAGCCAGGCAGGTATAAGTATACTGCGTATACAAATCTTGATAATCTGGAGTATCGAAAATCTGGTGTGATAGATGTTCTTAACACTCAGCTGGAACAGCTTGATCTGACGGCAAGACCGGATAACTTACGAGAGTTAGCTTATACAAGCAATGGGCGTTTTTTTAAGTGGGATGAATCTTCTGATATCCTTACTTCTTTTAATGATAATGATAGAGCACAGGATGCAATTATCCCTCTTACCGAATGGAATAATCTATTAAACATTCCAATTATTTTAATAATTATTGTAATCTTATTAAGTGTGGAATGGCTTTTGCGGCGTTGGGCTGGAACACGATAAAATTTATGTGTGATGAATTATTTTAGAATTGTGATCTTTTTAGTACTATCTGTTTGCCTTTTGAGCTGCAAAATGCAAAGCGTACTAGTTGATGTTTATACTCCTGCTGCAAGATCTTTACCGCCAGAAGTCAAATCCATTATAGCTATTTCCAGGTACGTTCCTGCTCAGGGAGATTATGAAGAAATTACATGGGGATATTATCAATCGCTCGATACTGCTATGCTTGAGGTGGCTGATTCTTGTCTGTCAGGCTTTGCATCTGAACTTTCTTCAAGTGATCACTTTCGTGTGCGAACACCAAAAGGACACAGAATGTTCAAACATAATGGTGATGATTTACCAAAGGTTTTACCTTGGGGTGGGCTCTTGTCTATTTGCAAGAAGGAATATGCTAATGCAATAGCGTTGTTAGAAGGTTTTAGCATCCGGGAGGAGAATCCGTTGGTAAAAGTTTCTGAAGACAGTCAGGGATCAGGATTTACTGCTAGTCAAAAAATTGTTGTTACTACAGCATGGAGAATTCAAGAGCCAGAGAAGCATCGTACATTTGTGGAGGATGTATTTACTTTCAGCAAGCTTATTACTGTAAGTGGGGAAACAAAGGAAGATGCACTTCGAAACCTTCCAGACAGGAAAGATAGATTGATTATGGCTTCTGCATGGGCTGGACAAGAGTTTGCTCGCCTTATAAAACCAGGAGTTGTGGGGCTGAAGAGAAACTACTATAGTAAGGGACATCCGATTATTGAAGAAACAGCTGCTTATGTTGAAAGTGGAGACTGGGGTAAAGTGGAGTCTAAATGGAAAAAGAATGCTTATCAGGGTGAAACGGATGAACTGAAAGCTATGTGCAGTTTTAATATGGCAATGTTGTCAGAAAAACATGGCTTACTGAATCAGGCAATGGGTTTTGCGCGCCGAGCTCAAAGAATAATGCCTTCAAACAAACATTTAGAGTACATTAATATTCTTAACTTTAGAATGTTAGAGCAACAAGATCTCATTAAGGAAGGTAAGCTTATTAAGAATTGGTAGTAGAACCAACAATTATATAATAATGATCATGAAGTACTTGAAAATACTCCCGGCCTGGGGAATTATTCTTGTCCTTAGCTCCTGTGTTTTATCTTATAACTACCAGGCCGAAATTCTTATTCCTGCCCAGATAAGTATATCCAGCGAAATAGTGAATGTCGCTGTATTCAATCGACATGACATCTCTGAACGGCCCAAAGTAAGCTTATCTAATATGCAAAAGAACAAAATATTTGGACTCGATTCAATATTATTAAAGCAAGCTGTTATTGGCCTTGAAGATGGTTTAATTGAAAGTCCCAGATTCGTGCTGCTTGATGTGAAGCCAAAAAGACTCGTTACTTCTAAAGCACCAGTTTCTTTTTCAGAGTTGTCATGGAATCTGCTTGAGAGATATTGCTCTGACACTACAGACATGCTAGTTGAATTAGTCAGGGCAGGAGTACAGGATACTATACTTGATACTGATACTACCGATTTGAGAGTCAATAATTACTATTGCGTTATAACAACAGCTTTCTGGCGCTTGTATGACATGAGATATAAGAAAATTTCTTTGTACCGAATTCAGGATACTGTTAAGATTGAAAAAGTAGTCGGAGATTACTCGACAAAATATTTTGGCGATATGATGGAAGAGAATTTTTCCTATTCAATGTACAAGGCAGGCAATAGATTTAGCCAGGGAATAGCACCGTGTTGGGCTGAGATAAACCGGACAGTATACAAGTCAGCTCTGCCAGGCTTTCGTGATGCTGGCCAACTGGTTTCAAATGGTAAATGGATGGAGGCAGCCGAGATATGGAAACCATATTGTTACATAAAAAGCCGTTTTGTGGCTTCAAGGGCATGCTGGAATATGGCTTTGGCTTCAGAGATGAATGATAATTTTGAACTGGCTCTTGAGTGGTTAAAGGAATCGAAAAGGCTGGGACTCAATGAAAATGTGGATGATTATAAGATGATTATTACTGATAGAATTAATCAAAGAACTTTGCTTGACCAGCAAATGGATATTCTCAATTAAAGTATTGTTTAGATGAGTATTAGTACTGAAATTATTACTATTGGAGATGAGATTCTTATAGGTCAAACTTTGGATACCAATTCCGCTTGGTTGGGAGAGAGACTTAATGCATACGGGTATAATGTTGTACAGGTAAGCACAATTCAGGATAAACCTGGTCATATTGTCAGATCACTGGATTTGGCTAAACAAAGGGCTGACCTGATTATTATGACGGGTGGTCTGGGACCCACAAAAGATGATCGAACCAAGAAAACACTGGCAGAATACTTCAATAGTGAACTTGTAATTAGCAATTCTGTATTGACTCATATCAGGAAACTTCTCGGCTCTAGAAAGGTTTCAATGAATCAATTAAATAAGGATCAGGCTCTTATACCTGAAGACTGTCAAATATTAAACAATAGTGAAGGAACGGCACCTGGAATGTTGTTCAGGGATGGGAAAACAACAGTTGTTTCATTGCCAGGTGTGCCGTATGAAATGAAAAGTATTTGTGAGAAGGAATTATTCCCATGGTTGAGAAAGAATGTAGAAACAGATGCCAAATTTTTCAGAATGGTGATGACAACAGGTTATCCTGAGTCGATATTGGCAGCAAAACTAAAAAATTGGGAAGAGCACCTGCCGGATAATTGCTCGCTGGCCTATTTGCCATCACCAGGCATAGTGAAACTGAGGTTGGATATCTGGGGGGAGAGTGAGGATGTAATGGAAACCTCGCTTGAAAAGGAGATAAACAAACTGCATAAGATTATTCCTAAGGCCATATATAGTTACGCACATGAAGGAATTGAAGAGAAAATAGGTGAGATTCTTAAGGAAATGCATCGTACTGTTGGTACTGCAGAGAGCTGTACAGGTGGTAATATTGCTAAAATGCTTACATCTGTACCCGGTTCGTCTGCCTATTATAAAGGATCTGTTCTTGCATATGCGTACGAAACAAAAAGAGACCTGCTCGGTATTGATCAGGATTGTTTAAATAAATATGGGGCTGTCAGTGAACAAGTGATCAGACAGATGGCGGAGAAGGCCAGAAGGCTGTTAAATGTCGACTATGCAGTAGCTACTTCTGGTATAGCTGGTCCAGGTGGAGGCACTGATACCAAGCCTGTGGGAACAGTTTGTGTTGCAGTAGCATCAAAAGATCAGGTGATAGCAAAAAGATTTCAATTCGGATCTCACAGGGGTAGAAATATTGAACGCTCCAGTGTAGCAGCTTTGAATATTTTGCGTAAAATTATACTTGCTGACTTGGCAAAAAATCAAAAATAAACTTTCCATTTTCCGAATGTTTTATAAACTTATAACTGTTGGTAAGTCGTCTGAGTATTTTTTCCCAGTTTAATTTGATTAATCCAATAAAAATCACGTATTTTGCGTTCCGTTTTTAAGCGGAAGATTTTAATAGTAAAGCAAATCACATAGATATGTCCAGAGTTTGTCAATTAACGGGTAAGAAGATGATGGTGGGCAACCATGTGTCTCACTCAAAACGGAGAGTTAAAAGAAGGTTTTACCCAAATCTTTTCACAAAAAAGTTTTTCCTGCCTGAAGAAGACAGATGGGTAACACTTAAAGTATCGGCTGCCGCAATTCGTAATATCAATAAAAAGGGATTGGCTGCCTGTTTGAAGGAGGCTAAAGAAAATGGCTTCATCGATAAATATTAATAAGCAGAATCACTATGGCAAAGAAAGGTAAAGGCAGCAGGGTTCAAGTTATTCTTGAATGCACAGAGCACAAAGACAGTGGAATGCCTGGCACTTCACGGTATATTACAACAAAAAACAGAAAAAATACTCCTGATCGTATGGAGCGCAAGAAGTATAATCCTGTACTGCGCAAAGTAACTCTTCATCGGGAAATAAAATAATACTTTGCATTATGGCTAAGAAAGTTGTTGCATCACTACAAAAAGGCGAAGGAAAACATTTTTCCAAGGTGATTAAAATGGTAAAATCACCCAAAACTGGCGCCTATTCCTTTAAAGAAATGATCGTGCATAATGATCACGTGAAGGACTTTTTCTCAAAGAAGTAGAAAGAAATATTCAGATATACAAAAAAGCTCTCCTTTAAGCAAAGGAGAGCTTTTTTTGTTTAATTTTCATTATTCTATTCAAATCAAATTATGGCATTGTTTAAAAGAACTCCAAAAGAGAAAAAGGATAATTTCGAAAAGGGTTTAGAGAAGACAAAAGACAGTGTTTTCAAGAAACTCACACGTGCTGTTGCCGGAAAATCTAAAGTTGATGATGATGTTCTGGATAATCTTGAGGAGGTATTGATAAGCTCAGATGTTGGTGTGAACACAACTCTAAAAATTATTGAGCGCATAGAAATGAGGGTGAGTAAAGATAAATATATGGGGACTGGTGAGCTCAATACATTATTAAAAGAGGAGATTTCAGCTCTTCTAGAAGAAAATAACAGCAGTGATCTTGATGGTTGGGAATTGCCTGGAGCAAATAAACCTCATATTATATTAGTTGTGGGGGTGAACGGGGTTGGAAAAACTACTACCATAGGTAAATTGGCATATCAGTATAAGAAAAGCGGGAAAAGAGTAATCCTGGGAGCTGCTGATACCTTCAGAGCAGCTGCAATCGAACAATTACAAATATGGTCTGACAGGGTTGATGTGCCAATAGTTAAGCAGAAAATGGGTTCAGATCCTGCCTCGGTTGCATTTGATACTGTAAAATCTGCTATTGCTCAGGATGCTGATGTGGCTATTATTGACACTGCAGGCCGACTGCATAATAAGGCCAACCTTATGAATGAGTTGACCAAAATAAAAATGGTGATGGCCAAGGTAATCCCTGACGCGCCTCATGAAGTGGTATTAATTCTTGATGGCTCAACCGGGCAAAATGCATTTGAACAGGCAAAACAATTCACGGCGGCCACAGAGGTGACTGCTCTTGCTCTGACAAAGCTCGATGGTACCGCAAAAGGTGGTGTCGTACTGGGTATTAGCGACCAATTCAAAATTCCGGTCAAGTATATTGGCCTGGGGGAGAAGCTTGAAGATCTCTTCGTCTTTAATAATAAGGAATTTGTTGAATCACTTTTTGGTGGTAAACTTAATTGATCAGTATGAAGACTGTTGACATTATTAATTTGGGTTGTTCGAAAAACCTGGTTGATGCTGAATCTTTATTCACACAGCTGAGAAGTAATGGATTAAAAGTTAGGCTTAATCCGAATGTTGTTGATGCTCAGGTTGTAATTGTCAATACATGTGGTTTTATTGAAGATGCAAAAGCCGAATCAATAGAAAGTATTATTGAAGCTACCGGATATAAACACAGTGGTAAAACTGAGAAGGTTATTGTCATGGGATGTTTATCCCAGAGATATAAAAGTGATCTGAAAAAAGAAATCCCGGAGGTTGATGCCTATTATGGGGTGAGTGAAATTCCCAAGATTGTTCGGGATCTGGGACTACAGTACCAGCAGGACAAAGTACTTGACAGATTACATACTACAAGCCCGCATTATGCTTATTTAAAGATTGCTGAAGGTTGTGATCGTGCTTGTTCGTTTTGTGCAATACCTGGAATCAGGGGGAAACAAATATCCCAGCCAATTGAAAATTTGCTTAAAGAAGCAAACTTTCTGGTAAATCATGGTGCGAAAGAGCTAATTCTGATCTCTCAGGAATTGACCCGCTATGGTATGGATATTTATAAGAAGCCTGCCCTGGTGCAACTATTGATAGAATTGGAGAAGATCGAGGGCCTGGAATGGATCAGACTACATTATACTTATCCGAATCTTTTTCATGATGAACTTATCCAGCAAATTGCTCAATCAAAGAATATTTGTCATTATCTGGATATTCCATTTCAGCATTTTGACGATTCCGTTCTTCAAAAGATGAGAAGAGGGCATAGCAGAGAAGATGCTCTTGAACTGATTAGACGAATACGCAAGGCAATTCCTGACATAGCAATCAGAACAACTATATTGCTTGGTCATCCAGGGGAAACAGAAGAGGCTTTCAATAATTTAATGAAAGATCTTAAGCAAATCTGCTTTGACAGATTAGGTGTATTTACCTATAGTCACGAAGAAGGAACTCATGCCTTTGAGAATTTTGATGATGATATTCCTGCCAGCATTAAGAGGGAAAGAGCTGATGCAGTTATGATGCTTCAGCAAAACATTTCTCTTGAAACAAATAGCTCAAGAATTGGCTCAATACAAAAAGTATTGATCGATAAGGAAGAAGATGATCTGTTTATTGGTCGCACCCAATACGATTCTCCTGAAATTGATAATGAAGTTCTCATAAAGAAGGAAGGACAGGCCCTGATAACTGGCTCGTTTTTTGATATCAAAATAACTGATGCATCAGAATTTGATTTACATGGCGAGCTGTTGGTCTGATTTTTGCAATGTGGAAAGTACTTGAATATCAAGTTAATAAGAAGCGATAAATAATGTTTACTACCGAAACCAAAATCCGGGTCAGATATGCAGAAACTGATCAGATGGGTTATGTCTACTATGGACGATTTGCCGATTATTATGAAGTAGGTCGTACTGAAATGATAAGAAATTTGAGCTTATCATATAAACAATTTGAGGATATGGGTATCATGATGCCTGTTCTGGAAATGAAGATCCGCTATTTCAAAGCCGCACGTTATGATGACTTATTGACCATCAAAACAAGTCTTGAAAAACTGCCCATAGCCCGGATTCGTTTTGTTTGTGTCATTCAGAACGAAGCAGGGGAGAAGCTTAATGAAGGAGAAGTTACACTTGTGTTTACAGATTCAAATACCAGGAAACCAACACGAGCTCCGGATATATTAATAAAAGCCTTACAGCCATTTTTCTAATTCATGCTTATAAAATAAACCAATATTCATGAAAAGATTAGTTTTCCCATTACTGCTACTTAGTTTTTTCGCGAGTATGCAGGCACAAAATTTTACTATTAGCGGATATGTCGAAGACCAGAGCTCTGGTGAAAGATTGTTAAATGCCAATGTATATAATCCACAAACATTGCAAGGGGTAATCACTAATAATTATGGTTTTTATAGTCTTACCATATCAAGTGATTCACTGCAGTTAACTTATAGTTATATTGGTTATCAAAGCCAAATAATTCAAATTGATTTAAAAAAAGATACCCTTATCAATGTATTACTGGTCCCGGTTATCAATATAGATGAAGTAGTGATTTCGGCTGAGAAAGCTAAATCCACCGTTCGAAGCACACAAATCAGTATGACTGAATTAAGTGCAAAAGAAATCAAAAGCATTCCGGTTCTTTTCGGTGAAGTTGATGTTCTGAAGGCTCTCCAGCTTCTACCCGGGGTGCAATCGGGTAATGAAGGAACAAGTGGTATTTATGTTAGAGGAGGAGGCCCGGATCAAAACCTGATACTGCTTGATGGAGTACCAGTGTATAATGCAAATCACCTCTTTGGATTCTTCTCTGTTTTTAATCCTGATGCAATCCAGTCGGTAAAACTGATTAAAGGTGGATTTCCGGCAAGATACGGAGGTCGACTCTCTTCAGTTCTTGATATCAGAATGAAAGACGGTAATAACAAAACTTTTGCTGCAGAAGGAAGTGTTGGCGTTATCTCTTCAAAACTAACTGTTGAAGGTCCGATATGGAAAGATAAAACATCTTTTATTATATCCGGTAGGAGAACATATATCGATATGCTGGCTCAGCCATTAATACAATTAAATAACCAACGAAATGATCTTGGTAATTCTGTAGGTGGTTATTATTTTTATGATGTTACAGCAAAAGTAAATCATCGCTTTTCTGATAGAAGTCGTTTATATTTAAGTTCTTATCTCGGACGTGACAAAGCCTATCTCAGGCTTAAAGATGAAGGGGAAGATTACATTTGGGAAGATGATTTTGGCTTGGGGTGGGGTAATCAGACCACAGCACTGAGATGGAATTATGTGATCACACCAAAACTTTTTAGTAACACCACAGTAACATACAGTAAATATAATTTCAATGTTGCGATGGAAACTCAGGAGACCGAAAGAGATACTCTGAAGCAAAGGTTTGCCTTTGCATATGATTCAGGTATAAGGGATCTCGCCGGGAAAGTGGATTTTGATTATCTCCCTAATCCCAATCACTCTGTTAAGTTTGGCTATAACCATATCTATCACACATTTAGTCCGGGTGTTACAATCTTCCAAATAGAGGAAGAAAGCATGGCTAATCCAGTCGATACTACTTTTGGTAACACTGATATTACTGCAAATGAGATGGAGTTATACCTTGAGGATGACTGGGAACTTGGTACCCGTTTTAAAGTGAATTTAGGACTTCACGCATCAGGGTTTATGGTGGAGGACTCAAGTTATTATTCTTTGCAACCGCGTGTTGCTGCTCGTTTTATGGTGAATGAGAAGATGAGTCTTAAAGCTGCTTACTCACACATGACACAGTATATCCATCTTCTGACGAATTCCACTATCGGATTACCTACCGATTTATGGGTGCCTTCAACAGCATTGATAAAACCGCAGAGATCGATACAATATGCCCTTGGTGCTGTTTATGAAATTAGTGAAGGGATCGAAATAAGCATGGAGGGTTATTATAAAACAATGAATAACCTTATAGAATACAAAGAAGGTGCAAGCTTCTTCTCTATGGATGGTAATTGGGAAGATAAACTCGAATTTGGTGAAGGAAAAGCATATGGTTTTGAATTCCTGGCTAGAAAACAATATGGAAAGACATCAGGTTGGATTGGTTATACCCTGTCCTGGTCGAACCGAAGATTTGAAAATATCTCATTTGGTGAATGGTTTCCATACCGATATGACCGCCGACATGATATTTCAATTGTATTAAATCAGGAGATTACTGATAATATTAACCTGGGTGTTACCTGGGTGTATGGAACGGGAAATGCAGTCACCTTACCGCTCGAGAAATATGCATCAATGAGCAGTTTCTGGAATGATTTCCTTTATTTTAACCAGGTTGATTATTTTGAGAAACGTAATTCATACAGAATGCCTGCCTATCATCGCCTGGATATTGGAATAAATTTTAACAAGGAGAAAAAATGGGGACACAGAACCTGGTCAATCAGTGTATACAATGCATATAATCGCAAAAACCCTTTCTTTTTGAATTTTGATCAGATAAGAGGTGTTAGTGGCTCCAGCGAAACCGTACTGAAACAGTATAGTCTTTTCCCAATCATCCCTTCGCTTAGTTATTCGTTTAAGATTAAATAAACTAATTACAATAGAATTATGAAAAGAAGATATTCTATATATATATTATCCTTGCTGATAATCCCTTTGTTTAGTTGTGAGAAGATTATTGAAATAGACATACCAGATAGCGAACGAAAAATAGTAGTTAATGGCCTTATCAATCCGGATAGTCTCGTTCGGATCAATCTTTCACGCAGCCTGTCAGTATTGGAGGATAATGATTTTGTGTACCTGGAAAATGCAAGTGCCAGTTTATTTGAAAATGATCAACAAGTAGGAGACCTTCAATATCAGGGGGATGGCTTTTATTTCCTCCCGGATTTTTTACCAGCTTCTGAATCCACATACCGACTTGAAGTTTCTTCACCCGGACTGCAATCTGTTTCGGCTGTTACAGAGCTCCCAAATCCAATTACTCTGGGTGATCTTGATACTGCTACAGTGGCCAATGAGTGGGACGAAGAGTTACGTATCAGTTTTACAATATCGGATCCGGGAAATGAGCAGAACCGATATGCTGTTACTATATTTTCTACGTTTAAATTTTTCGACTGGGAGACTATGATGCAAACTGATAGTTTGGTAACCGAGCCGGCATATTTTTCATTTATTGAAGGGACTGGAGATGGATTACAAGACAGAGTGATTGAAGACAGAACATCAGTGTTTTTTGGTAATAAAATGTTTCTGACTGATGCTCTTTTTAACGGACACGATTTTGAGATTAATCTGACAGTTGGAAAATATGCATTTTTTGAAGCAGACACAATTTGGATGGATGTAAATCTTGAACATGTTGCTGAACCATACTACTTTTATGCAATATCTTCAAATAAGTATCAAAGATCGAATGGAAATCCATTTGCAGAGCCTGTATCTGTTTACACAAACATCGAGAAAGGCCTGGGTCTTTTTAGTGGATATACAAGCTCTTCAAAGCAATTAGTGATTACTAATTCAGGCGGAAAATGATTTTTTAATTATTATCTGTAACGTGCAAAGGTTTTAATCGTCTACGATGTAATGACAGCAAAAGAGTTCAACACGAAAGTTGTTCCGTTGAGTGATAAGCTCTTCAGATATGCATACCGCTTCCTGTCGGATGCTGATCAGTCAAAGGATGCCGTTCAGGATGTGTTTGTGAAGCTTTGGAACCAAAGAGATAAGCTTGCAAACATTGAGAGTATAGAGGCTTTTGCTGTTAGAGTGACAAGAAATCAATGTTTGGATATGATCAAAACGAGACATACAGTCTCAATGGATGTAAACGATTACTTCAAAGATCGTATTAGCGATGAGAGCAATCCTGAAATGGAATTGTATAAATCAGATTCGATGAAAAAACTTATAAGTATTATCAACAAACTCTCAGAGCCTCACAGAACCGTAATACAAATGCGTGATGTTGAAGGATATTCAAATGAGGAAGTTGGTGATGTTTTAGGTTTATCTGAGGGTAATATTCGTGTTGTTCTTTCAAGAGCGCGTAAGAAAGTTAGAGAATCACTTGAAAAATTGTATGTTCATGGAACAGAAGAGAATAGAAGCATTATTGCAGAAATACTTTAAGGCTTATTCAAGTCCTGAAGAGGAATTGGAGCTGATAAGGTATTTTGAAACACATGAGATACCAGAAGAATGGCTGCCTGCAAAAGAACAGCTGTTAGGCATTCACGCTCTTGCAGAGTTGGATATACCTGTTCCCGAAAACCTGGAAGCGGATATTCTGAGTAATTTGAGCAAGATCCAAACTCAAAAGTCAGTTAATTTATTTAAAAGCCGCCCTTTGTACACCTTGGTTAGCGTTGCTGCCAGTGTGATAATAATAGCTTCTGCCTTGATTTTCATGAACAGACAACCTGATTTGGGAACTTATTCCGATCCGGAGATGGCATATGCAGAGACAAAACAAGCCCTTGAATTGGTTTCGAAATATTTTGGTCACGGAACTGCAGAATTAGCTAACCTTACCAGGATAGAAAAGGCTGTTGAACCTTTATCAAATCTCAGCAAGGTTGAGGAAACAAAGAAAAACCTCCAGCTGCTTGGTCATTTTGAGAGAGGTGTGAAGCAAACCAGAGGACTATTATCAAGAGAAAATGAACAATAAAATATAGAATCATGAAAAAATTAATCCTGCTTCTGGCAATTATTGGAATAGCTGCAACTGGCTGGTCACAAAACAAAGTTGTCGATGACCTGGTGGAAAAATATTCAGGCGTAGAAGGTTTTAC
>Ga0233437_1001454_pt1 | contig 43263 bp, 52 predicted proteins | sample SI_122_August201_FD_182714 | JGI IMG/M metagenome (GOLD analysis project Ga0233437, IMG submission 182714) | Seawater microbial communities from Saanich Inlet, British Columbia, Canada - SI_122_August2016_200_MG | ecosystem: Environmental > Aquatic > Marine > Inlet | place: Canada: British... | reverse complement strand
AATTATTCTGCCAATTTGTCAGGAGCGATAGTAAATCATGTTCGATTTTTAGATGATTGCGATGATGCTGTGGTCGATAAAATTATGAAAAGTCGCATAAAAAGGCCATTACTGGTAAATGCGGTTGTAGAAGAAATTAATTCTATGTTCTACACAACAGATATATCAGACTCATACTCTGAAAAATTATTTGATAGAAGTCGAGAAATACGTTCTGCATTTACAAAAAATACTGAAAGAATACTTAAAAGAATATCAACAACTATATCTGAAAACTATTATGGTTATAATTATGCAGAAACTGTAATAAAAGATTTTTTGGTGAATTTGCCGAAAAAAATCATTAATATTCCTCGCATTAAAAAAATTGCTCAAAAAACATTAATTTTGTTTTTCCGTAACTACCTTGAAGCTTATGGTGTTAACCTATGGAATTTAGAGCCAGAATTAGATAGATATATTCGCGGGGGCGACGACAGAGAAAAAGAAATATATGACACATTTAATCAAATTGTATTAAGTGATCCTGAGATAACTAAAACCATCTCCGGAAGAATACAAGAACATATTTCTACCAGAAATGTGTTCGAGATAGATGAGTTGCCGGATAGATTCAAAACAAAGAAAGTAAGAAATCAGATCAAAAAGAAGATGCTTGAATCATTACAGTATAGCGTCGAAAGATTTGAAGACGGAAGAGGCATTGAAGGCTTCATGCATAATGTCGATCTATCGGACCCAAATAGTATTCCAAAATTTGTAAAGGTCGATCCTAAAGCACAAGAGACATTAGCCAAATTTATTTCCGCACAGATCATGGATGGTCAATTAATCGCCGTATCACAATTGACTAAACAAATTCTTGAAGATGATAGACTCAGATCATATATTGTTTCTGGATATAAAAAAATACTAAAAGATTCTTTGAATCCAAATACTTTTATGACTTCAATGGGCATTGTTAATCATATGCGGCGGAAAAAACGACCAAGATTTGTTAATAAATTTGTTAATGACACATTGAAAACATTAATACAGAATCTACCTGTCGGTGAAAAAACCCAATTTATCAGCGAACTTGGTTACGGTATGGCAAATAATGCTGAGAATCGTTTTTTCAAAGGTAAGGGCAAAGAAGAATTTTTAGGTGATGAGTGGCAAAAGGCATGGTATACATATTTGATATCTACTCCTGCTCTATTCCCAAGGTCGCCAAAGTCCATTCAAGAATATATTATGTCTGATGAGGAAAGAAAAGAGAAATATATAAATGCTCTATCTAATAGTTTGACCTTTATGCAGTTAAGCTATTTTCAAACGATGCCTGGTATTCTTAAACATCCAAAAATACACGATAAGATACAAAGAGAGTTAGTTCCAGTTCTAGCAGAAGAAATAAGAACTGGTTATGCTCGTTTTCCATCAATCAATATTTCTATGTTAGCAGATTTTCCAGACATTGCAAACGCTTTAGTAGAACGATTGCTAAATGATCACAACTATACATTACTTATTTCACAATGGAATAATTTGCCGCCATTAGTAAAGAGTGACCCAAGAATTCAGGGCATAGTTCGACAATTCTCTGAAACTAGAGCGCATAACTGGTACAGCATAATTAAAGTCGCTTCACTCATCAGAAATTAATATTTTGTTGTAATTTTTACATTTCTGTCTATCTATAATTGTTATGTAGGAGAATTATAGTGTCTGAAATTATCAAAATTATGATGCCAGATTTCAATAAAAGTCATCATTTAGATAAAATTACTAATCGCGTAGCAAAAACCATATCTGATGTGGTCAAAAAACGAGATTTTACTTTTGTTAAAAGATCAAAATACCTTATGAATTTGAGAAAAATAAAGAAAGAATCTATCAAGTTTTGTAGCATTGGCGATAAACATCGTAAATTATTTTTTGATGCACAAAATGATGATGATATAGCTGAATTGGATATTACGATAGAAAATTGCGAATGCATTGATCAAGTCAATGTTACGTTCGTATATTCTGAATCTGTTGATGCTCCTAGAATGAATGGAATACTATATCATTCCCATTCTTCTGTAATTTACATTATATGCTTTTTACCAATAGATATGTATGACAAAGAGTATTCATTATTAGATAAAGATTTTTATTTTGAGCTTGTTGCGGCTCTAAGGCACGAAATACAGCATTCGTATCAAATGTTCTTTTTGAATGAGACTGGCAGCATAGTCCATCATGCTATTCAAAATCTTGCAAGTCATGGAATTTTTACTCTATTAGAAAGAGAAAAACTATACATGATTGGAGAATCTGAGATGGAAGCTTTTTTGAAGGCGTGGAAATTATTAGCCAAAAAACAGCATAGAAATTGGAAGTTCGTTATGTTCGACGCTATAGACAAAAGAAAAAAACGTATTTTTAAGAAATTGACACAACCATCAAAAGAGATAGATGAGATATTGGCAGACGAAAAAGTATCTTGGTTAAAAATCAATCAAACATATTACGACATAGAAAAGCGTATTATCGAATTTAATAAAAAGTTTGGTCACAAGTCTACTTATTTGTCATAAGAGCGAGGAAAAGTCGTATAAATATCGAAAATAAGGTTATGGGTTTTCGTGCGCTATTTAAACTTGGTGCTTATGAACAAAAAATACAGCGTTATCAACTTGAAAATGCTGATCCGATACTCAAGCGCTTTATTTTCCGCCATGAAAATCTAATAGACTGGAATCAAATCCCTAAAGGTATTAGAGGGGAAGAGGCCGAACGATTAATCCAAGAACATATCTTAAAGCTGATACCGCAACTCGATTTGGACAAAGAAAAAAGATTAACTTCTTTTGATAATTTAGATGAAGATACGACTGGCGACATTAGCATGGTGCATTCGGAAGCGGAGTACATTGTCGGTTTATTTATGCAGGGCTACTCTTATGGTGATGTGGAACACGATTTAGACGAAAAAGGTGCTGTTTATGATACGGATGAATTTGATTTTCTGCAAGAAATAGGGGAAAATTTAAGTTGGGTTAATAGGAAAAAAAACGATATTTATAAGTTGTGGAAATCATATATGTCTACGCATTTCAAAGACAATCCGGCATTTATGTTTTTGATGCTTAAGGGGGCTTTAGCCACATCAGGAGCCGATAACCAAGTTCCGTTTTATTTGCCATACACACCAGCAGTAGAAGATATATATACGAGATTATCTTCAAGTGACAAAAAAGTGCAAATACCTCTTATATATAGACAAAATGCAATAGAAGAAATAAAAAAAGAGCGTACCACCCCAGATAAAAACTGGTTACACATACCAACGATTACCAATATTGATACTGGAGAAGAGGCTGAAGATAAACGATTAGATTTAATGTGGGTTTCAAATCAATCAGGATGGTGTACCAGTAAAGTCCGTGAATCTAGTGATTATTTGATTGGAAGTGATTTCTTTATATTTGCTCCAGGTGGGACATCTCAAGTTGCTGTTAGGAAAGAAGGGGATTCAGTAGCAGAAATACGCGGAAAAAACAATGATGTTCCAATTAGTCATTATAAAGAAATCGCTAAATTTATAGATAAAATGGATATGCAAGTATCGCGCAGTAATTCATTCCAAGATTTGAAAGAAAGATACGAATTTATTCACACACCAGATGATCAAGAAACAAGAAGAAAAATTATTAAGAAATTAAGAATAATGCCGAATTTTGCCATTGAACATTTAGGCGATCTCGCGGAAGATATGATTATTAATGATGAAGAATTTATGGCAGCTATGGTTCATGGATATTATACCTCTTTCAGAAGCAATCCGCAATATTTTGTGCCAGAAATCGATAATGTCGGCATAACAACGAATCGAATAGACAACTTAATAAAATCAAAAAAGATTCAAAAAGCGATGGAAGCACAGGGATATCTTGGCGGTGGTGATAGAAAAAAATTCGCAGAAGAAATTATGAAAGATGAGATTGTTGACAATCTTCATAATAATTTTGACCCTATGAGACTAATAAGATTGTATAACCCAAAGAGTCGTAATTACAGAAAAGGATGGTGGATAAAAAAATATCCTGAATTATGGGATGAATTTGTAGAAAGAATGATACGTCATATAGAATATTATAGCGAAGACAAAATGTATGCGGTATTCTATGAATGGAATACGCACATGGGTCATTTTGGATTGTATTCTCAAGATATAATTAGAAATCAACCTCAAATTAAGAAGAAAATTTTTGACAAATTCACATCGTTATTGAAGAAAAACCCTTTATTTTTGTTGAATATGGGCACTTCTCAACCAAAAGATTTTGATGAAGAATTATTCGAATATGGTCCACTTAAAGAAATATGCAAGAAAATTATTTTAGATGCGGTAACGCAGTCAGATAAAACCGATCTTACTCCTCATGTTATCGATATTATGAATCGAATTATACCGTTAATTCAAGATGATGCATTCCTTAAAGAATTAAAAGTTGCTTATGAGAATCGGATTAACGAATTAGAATCCATTCCAATCGATTCTGAGGAATATCTAGGGGCATTTCACGGCCAAGCATGGCTTACTAAGGCAAAAACTCAAAGAATGACACAATTGGTTCAGAAAACCATTCAAGATGTTGGTGCAGCCGGTCCTTATCCTCCTATGGGAGATTTGATGGCGTGGAATAACTATCTTAAAAGTGGCATTGAAATTTATTATCATTTAAGAGCAGGGATGGATTCTCCGCTTGGTCAGTCATTAGGTCAATTGGCTATCGCTCTTACTTCTCCAATCATAAGTGCATCCACTGTTTATAGAATGAAAACCTTTGCTATTACAGCATGGATCACTATTCATTCATTTAGGCCGTCATTAACTCAAGTTATTCATGTTGCAAAAAAGGAAATTATAGACATTTTGCAGAAGATGATAGAAGAGGTCCGACGTTTAGGTGGAGTAACAACCGAAATTCCTTTTATTCCACTTGAATTGAAGGACGATGCAGAAGTCAGGGCATTGCATGATCAGGTCAAACAATTATTGCAACAAAAAGAAATGGAAAAAGAATCTAAAAATTCGAATTGGTATAAAACGGCTCAAATAATTGATCCACAAGTAAGCGAAATTGCTAAACAGCAATTAGAGGCTACTGGTTGGAGTTCTGCGGATTGCAAAACTGCATTTGGATACGATATATGTGTCTTTAAAAACGAACAATCATTTATACCAGATATTGTACAACCTCCGATATATCAGATCGGAATACAAAAAGTGGGTAGAGATTTTGGACAAGCTAGACAACAATATCAACAGGATAGAGAACCATTCAGACAGAATCCAAACATTATGGAAACATTGGATTTTCTTAAAACCACACTAGAAGATTGGTTGAATCAATTTGGAGAGTTAATCATATCTTCTCATCAATTCAGCAAAACCAAAGTTTATATAGAATTATTAAGAAAACTTGGTTTTAATGTGACTGATCATACGACCACAGACCCGTATACTGGGCGTGAGAATTTGATTATCGGTATCGTTCATCCATAAAAAAAGAAAGCCAAAAATGGCTTTCTTTTAATTCACTTATTTTTAAGGATCGCCTTGATCCTATTTTGTTACACTTTTACTTCAACCGCGTTTTGGAGTTTGTGGTGCCGGTTTGTCTGTCGGCTTTCTTTCTCCATGTCTCTTTTTCATCTCTTCTTGTCTTGCATCTAATTCAGCGACCTGTTCATCTGTTAAAACTGCTTTAATAGCAACTCTGGACTCTTCAATCAGAGCCTTGATTTTTTCGCCAGTTTCTTTTTTAATTGTTTCTATTTTCGCTTTTTGCTCATCAGTCAAATTAATGCCCCTAAATGCATCAGGACGAACATGACGAGTGCGAGAAACCGCTTCCGGTCTTTTCCTCTCGGGCCTTGGAGCGTCTCCAGCAAAACCAAAACAGCCAAATAGTCCAATGACCAATAGCAATGCTATGATCTTTTTCATAATGGTAATCCTCTCCACCCTTTAAAGGGCTTATTGTAAAGCTTTAATTTCTTTTACTTTATTTTTAGTCTCAGTATTCATATTTTTTTCGACTGTCTCATCGAAAGTTACAGCGGCATCAGGATTAACGTTAGCTAATTTTTCTCTGCCTTTTTGAACAGAAGTTACTATATCTTTAGTTTCGTCATCTTTTTTCTTCAACTTAATACCAGCAGTTATTCTTTCTACAACACTACCGATAAACGGAAAGATAGATGCTATCATTCTTAGAAGCCCACGAGTGAAAGGTGCGGTGGCCGGGACGAATGACAGAATAACTAATACAACACCAGCGAAGATAAGGAACCAGAATATAGACTTAATTCTAACCCATAGCTGCTCTAGTATTCCATATCCTTTTGACTGTCCGAATACTCCATAGTCATCAACATCTAGACCTTGACGTTTCGCAGATACTTCCAATGGCGACAAACCGAACCAGCTCATTTGCCTCCATCCTTTAAAACTATCTTTAGCAAAAATCGTTTCACCCTGATCTGTGATGTCTTCGCCTGTTTCTACGATCTCTATGGTGGAGCCGGGAGGAGCCGCTGCTATAATCTGTGCTATTTCTGTTTGTGGCCCTTCTGGTGTTTGAGTGTGAAACATACATGCACCCAAGCCAAAGGAAAGAATAGAAATGATCCCGACAATTATATATGAATTAATATTAATCTTTCTCATCGCCATTACCCTCCTTTTCTACTGGTGCATATGGTATATGTATCGTAATCACTCGCGTAGGCGAACGTTTTAGATACGTTGGACCAGACTTGCGGAATTCTGTTTCATTAGAAGCTCCACTACAGCCACAAAAAATAAATAATGAAATCAATAAAATATATTGTAAATACTTAACCATATCAATACCTCCATATACTCGCTACTGTAATGTTCGGCAAAATAGAGGATGAATCCTCTCTGTTATTTTGCAATGGGGTAAGAAGAATTGCGAATGATCTCTTTGACTCTCTCTTCCATCATAGCTATACTGATAGCTATATCAAATACTTCTGATGGTGTATATACGACAATAGTGCTAGAACGGCTAGTTAAAGCAAGAAAACGATACGCAACACCGATTACCTCATTTTGCTTATTTAGTAATGGGCCACCAGACATGCCCTGAGTACCTCCACCATTAAACCAAAGGGCAGTTTTATCTTTCATACAAACTCTACCTATCGTAAAGAATTTTTGCGGGGGATTACGCAACACGGAAGGATATGCATCTTCTGTCACGAAACCCACTCCCCAAGCCTCTTCTCCGAATTTAGCGTTAACGACTTTATGAACAAAGAAATCTTCTGATGATTTGAAACGAAGAATAGAAGCGTCTGCTCCTGTCACATTGAGTAACAATTCTGCCGGATTCCCTTCAATTTCGATTTTCTCAGCATTACGGACTACGTGTGTTGCTGTGGCTACGTAATATGAGTCATTAATTTTTCCAACAACAACGCCTGAACCTCTTACTATAGCCTTAAAAAGCTTGTTTTGCATTTCTGTCTTTATATCAACAGTCCCATTCATTTCAGGCACATGGGGAATTGGTGGTGGCATTATATTGATCGGCTTGTCTGTGTAGATGATGACTGGGGCATTTGAATCTGTTTTCGCACACCCGATAAAAGATAGACAAATTGTGAGGGCCAATAAAATTCTTTTCATTGTATCACCTTATATATAGTTTCGGTTTAACAAAATAATTCCTTCACACAAGGAATATGTAAACGTTTATAGAATAAGTAATTATTATGAATTGGTATAGAATAGCAAAGCGTAAATATAAAGATAATCGTAATGAGGGAGATAAGATGGATGCCCAGAGGTTATGTTGTGGATATCCAGAGAATCGCAGAAAAGACCCGTATAAGAAGAACAAAAGCAATAATTTTCCAAACACACCAGAAAATTAATTCGCTTGGTGATGAAAAACTTTGTATGATGCTATAATGTAGTGCAGATTTAACAATTGAATACCGATAACTTAAACAGATTTTCTTAACTGGCTTTAAAAATAGACAGGGGTTTTAGCCAGTAATCCCACAGAAAAGGAGAACTATTATGGTTTACTCTGACAAATTCGTAGTATCAGTCGTATGCAGTGGCGATATCGTAAGAGAAATTCGCCAAAACGGTAGTGATTCCGTTTACCTCCCCTTCGGTTCCGATTACTCGCTTAGATTCAAAAACCTCCACAATCAAAGAGCGGTAGTTTCTGTAGAAATCGATGGGAAAGACGTATTAGATGGAAATGGTCTTGTTGTTGATCCCAATTCTTCAGGAGAACTCTTGGGATTCATGGAAGGCAGTCGTGTCAGAAACAATTTCCGTTTCATCAAAAAGACACAAAAAGTTGCTGACCATCGTGGAGATTTAATCGATGATGGCTTTATTCGTGTTACATGGCGTTTTGAAGAACCGCCAATTGTAATAAATACAACACATCATCACCACCACGATTACCACCACCATCACGATCATTGGGATCGTCGTCCTCGCTGGCCACATTTCGGTCCTTTGCGTTATCGCTCCACAGAATATAGGACCACTTGTAATGACAGCTTCACAAGAGGTCTTGACCAAAGAAAAGGGTGTGCCGAAGAATTGACATCTGGCACAGTTCTGGGCGGCGGCATGAGTGCGTCATGTGATGATCTTGTAATGCACGATAGTATCGGTGCAAATGCCGAAAGCCTTGTTCGTCCTATGGCTAAATCTATTGTAGAACCCCAATCTTTCCTAGATAGTGATCAAAGTGAAGAAGGTATCACAGTTAAAGGAAAAGACACTTATCAGGATTTCAATACTGTTAATGTGGGCACTCTTGGTGAAGAACATGTTGCTGTTATCTATCTAAGAGGAAAAGACTCAAAAGGTCAAAAGTTGACAAAGCCCAAATTGGTTCGTACAAAGGTATCTTGTGATACTTGTGGGACCAAAAACAAAAGCGGAAATAGGTACTGTATGAATTGTGGAACAAGATTAGTGTAAAAAAAGTTGTCTTAGCATAGTCAAAAAACGCCATCTTTATAGGTGGCGTTTTTCATTGGAGGATTTCGCTATATTTCGATACAATATATAACTATGAACTGGTATAGGTCTATTAAAACGGTGGATATCGAATTATGAGTTGGTTTAAAATGGCACAAGATAATGTAATGTATAATTCAACCGGAACACTCCATGTTCATGGTGATGGTTGGGTTACAATCGATGTCGATCCCGATTTAAATAGATATTATTTGTCACGTTTTAATCGAAGTCGTCCTGCAACAGATATACAAATAATGCCACCAAAATGGGGAGGACATATTTCTATTATTCGTGGAACTGCCAACGAGGGATATGAATTGACAGAGGAAATTCAAGAATATTTTGACAAAATTAACAATAAGCCAATTAGTTTTAGATATTCTCCAACAGTGCTGACAAAGGATAATCGCCACTGGCAGTTGATAGCCGAAAGCAATGAAGCATTAGATATCAGAGAGCAAATAGGATTACCAAGGGAACCGCTAATGCCTTTGCATATTACAATAGGCGTAATTAAACAATTATGAGTAATTGGTATAAACAATCTCAAAAACAACAATTACTTCTATACCCGTGGAATAAATCTATTTCCAATGTAGAAGAACAACAGCCACCAGATTATATCGATCCAAAAACAAATGAGTCTTTTTATAAGTGTCTAGAATGCGGGAAACTTCATTCACTAGATGATGAAACAAAGTGGTTTGAGAACCCAGATCGAACAAATCCGTATTCTTTGTATGCAGAACTCGACGTAGAAAAAATTATTTCAGAAGCGAACATATTAGTTGATGCGATAAGAAAGAAAAAAGATGAAATAGCGGTGGAAGCATCAAAAATAAAAGAGGATCAAGAATTTGTTTTTCGCTATGAAGAAATTATTGATGTTTCTGACATAGTTAATCTAACTAAAAATTCTCCTAATTTATTGAAAATGTGTCGTTTAGACAATACAACTCAAATGTATTGGGGATATCATAATTCTATTTGCGGTATCGTTAGAAATGTTTTTCAAAATGAAAGCTTCGCAACAAAAAAAATAAGTCCACAAACATTTACGTATTCATTTGAGCATGTCGTAGAGGATTTCGAGGAACGAATAAGACGACGAGTGCCAGAAATAATAAAAACTTTATCAGATTTTAGCACAAAAGTGTTATCTCCCGTTTGTCCTGACTGCGAAGAAGACATGGAAACATGCGAGGGTTGTAATAAACTAATATTCGACGCAGAAGAAAATGCTTATCCACTAACATGGGGCAACAATTACGTTTGTAAAGAATGTATGGAAAGTGGTGGTTGGCATATGTGTGACGAATGCGGCAAAGTAATGAGTGATGATGAAGGTCGTTTCGGAGAAGATTACACATACTGTGATGAGTGTTTTCAAGAGAATATGAGTTATGATAAATTTTATCATGAAATAGAAGATCGTGCAAGCAATAATCCTGATCCTTTTAAAGATTGGTTTGAAAAGGGTAAAGATCATATATACTTAGATTATGATGTCAATGAAGACATGCCTGAATCAGATCAAGAAATACAAAAATACTTAGAAGAACATAATTGTTTCACAAATAACACAGACTACAGAGCAGGATACTGTTATATGGAGAAACGAAGACTTAGAATTGGCAAATTATTAGAAAAATTAAGAAAAAATAAGATAAAAGATATGACCAAGAGATTTGAAAAAATTAAGGGTCATGAAGAATATCTTAAAAGAATTCTAGATAAGATAAATTTCTTCTTTAACGATATAGTTGATAAATATATGCGATCTGATTATAGATCACTTAAAGATGTAAGTGATTTAAAAATAATTGTTTCTAAAGACCCTCACGATATCGCAAAAATGTCCTTTGAAAGAAATTGGACCTCGTGTATGAATTTAGCCGAAAATGCAGGAGCGGCAGGAAATATATATTGTGAAGTAGAAGAAGGAGGATTAATTGCTTATCTAGTTCGAAAGGATGATTCCAAAATAGAAAGACCAATTTCCAGAGTATTGCTAAGGCGATATGTCAATGACGCAGGAGACTCGTTAGCCATACCGGAAGAGACTATATATGGTGATGATAAAATTGATTTTCTACCAGCTATTCAAGAATGGCTTGATTCTAAACAGAAAAATTTACCGAAAGGGACTTATGGCATAAGAGGTATGGATTACGTTGAGAACTTGCCTGTTCAGTATGAAAAAACAGCTATAATGTACTTAGAAAGATTAATAAAAATGGCAAAAAGCAATTGGTATAAGAAAATAAACAAACAAGCTTCAATACAATTTGAACCACCAAACACTTTTGATCCTACTACAGAAGAAGTTATTACAATAGATATTAACAAGTTTGATCAAGAATGGAGTAAAAATCCATTCTATATTTCAAAAGATGGAACAGGTGCTAATCAAGGAAAATATCAATACTACCAAAACAAGTATGATTTAGATGAAATATCTACAATAGAAATGCCAAATATTCAAATAGGAGATGATGGATATGGTAACAAAGTTGTAGGATTTCAAGAAGGTAGACACAGGTATGCTGTAATGAGAGATAATGGAGAAACACATCTACAAATAGTTATACCTCGATCTGAAATCAATGAATTTTCAACATTAATTTGAAATAGACGAGCTTTGCTCGTCCTGCCGCTTTTCCTACGGAAAATCGCCTTCTCTGTAATTTTAAGTTTTTTAACTATTTCTTTACTAGTATTATTAGGATATATAACTGGCCCCCTCCCCTTTCCCCTCCCCCAAAATGTTTAATAAAATAGATTAAACCAAGAAAGATGTTTCACTCACAGTATTGTTACGCATCTTTGACTAGACACTGAATATTTGTACTCCCCTTCAGCGTCCCAAGGGTTTTTCTATTCCTTTTGGTTTGATTTAAAGTGTGGTAATCCAATGCTATTTAAATAGCGGCGAGAATAGTTAAACCGTGAACCACACTGCTTTATTAACTTTCTGCTATAGATCGTATCGACGGGAGAAAAGAATCTCTTTACCAGCCTTCGCAAAATTCAGAGAAAGGATAGCCTGGAAGGAGGTTGATGAAGACTGCTATATTGCAATCGGTAATTGTTGGTGGAGAATCTAAGTCTGGGTAGTCTGAAGGGTTAGGTTCATCTGGCAAATCATCACAACAATAAATTGTTCCTTCTACAATATTTTTTTTAATAATACGCCATCCACGGTGTAAACAATTAAAATCTCTCCAAACGCCGCTTGGATTGTCAATATGTTGTGTGAGTTCTGCGATGGTGATATCAACCCATTCTTGAGGAAGTCTACCTGTTGTTAAACAATTTGTCATAATACCTTTTCTATCTTATTTTTTAATGCATTGTACTCATATTGTAATTCGTACCATCCATTTGGAATTCCTTTAAGATATTTGTTGATATAATGATCATGTAAAACAAGCCAGCGATCTTTTGTCGGCTGGCTAGCTTTTTTCAATTGTTTCTTTTTTAAACCCATTTCAAATGTTGCATAATTATCAGCTTCATCCCTAATCTCTCTCCACTCTTCTTGATCTTCTACAACTGGTCCCCAATGTAGTATCTTCTTGTCACAGGATAAAACCCAAGGATCAACATATGTATGTGTCAAATCTAAAAAGCTTTTAGTGAATTTAACTGCTTTTGGATCAAAACCTTCATCTTCTAATTGACTTTCTTTTATTGTCAGCGGGGAATCTTCATTATCAATGATCGCATTTAAGTCTTCAAATAAGAATGTTGTTGAGGCGATCAAATCAAGGTCTTTTAATATCGCTGATGGATTATCTTTTTTCTGCAAATATGATCCCCATACATAAACATGTTTTACACCATTAAATTGCTTAATGATTTTTGCCACTTTATGCAAATAATCTTTTACATATTTGACGCGGGGGAAAGATTGTTTATACCATGCACTCATACATTATTTTTCGGTAATGATCGATTTATAACTCAAGTATTCTAGTTAAAAGTTATGATTTTATAAATTAAATCCTTTATTTTTAAAAAAGTATAAAGGAAAATGGCATCGTTTGCTATAATGGAATAAGAGGTAAGAGAATGCTTACAGACTCATTACAAATTGGAAACGAAATGGGAACTCACAGTCTTAGACGCTTGACTGCCCTGAAGAATCGCTTCAATACGGCAGTGCAAGATGAAAGAAGCCATGCATGTCAAGTGTGTGGCAATGAGAGTTCTGTACGCGCTCATCAGATTACTCATCGTAATCAAATGCCTTATGGTGGATTTGTTGTAGAAAATGGAATCGTGCTTTGTCTCGGATGCAGACGTAATGCGAGAAATGAAGTCGATGGTTTTTCTGCATCTGATCTATACGCAATCATAGACTCTTCCCAGCAAATTGCAATCGCAGCTATCTGGAAGCGTCTTTCTAAACCTAAACCAAGCGTATAATTTATACGCCCGGTTACTCTACACTTGTATCCCGACGTTTTTTGTGCTATTTTATAATTGAATAATGCGTCTGTGGCCGATTGGGAAGGCACTTGACTTTTAATCAAGAGAGCGTTAGCTCAGAGTAGGTTCGATCCCTACCAGGCGTAGAAGGGTGTCAAGCTGATTAGGTACAGCGGCTGTCACTTCGACAGTAGAGTGTGGGTTCGAGTCCCACGACACCCATTACAAGCACCTATAGCTCAACTAGGCAGAGCATTCGGTTTTTACCCGAAAGGTCGTAGGTTCGATTCCTACTGGGTGTATTATGAAGCAAGTTAATTATAAACAATGTGTTATGGAAAAGCCCACATCAACTGGTGGAAAATATATTCGCACTTCTTGGATTCCATCTCAATTCGCCAAAAAAGGAAATTTCGTTGATTTAAAAGACGGTGGGAAATGGGATAAAGGATGGAAAATTACTCTTGTTGGTCATATGATGTCGTCTGATGAAATAAAACAGAGAAAAGGCGACTACACACATCAAAGAAGAGCATCAGACATATAAACAAGAGGATTGCCATCGTTTATGTCGAATATAATACTATGGCAACAGGTATAGAAACAATTAGCGGCATTGGAGACTTAGACACCGATGCTGGAACAGCGAATATAGATGAATTTATTGAAGTTCGTGGATATGATGCTGGGTGGATTATCAACCCTGATAGTATTTATATTAAAGATAGAACGAGAATCAATTATAATTTTTTTTGGTCTGCTCCCATACAGTTTCAGATGTTGAGTGGAGAAGATTATGAGTGCAAAACTCCTAATTATCATGGGGCAAGCAAAATAATCCTGTTTATTAATGATACAAATTATCTTCTTGAACCACCGAATGATCATGGGTTATTTACATTTGATGCTCATTTGATTTTGAGTAATAACGAATTAATAGAATATAAATTCATTTCTTATCCATATCAATCTGTATCTTTGGTTGGATTAACTTTATCCCCTACGTTTGGCCTTAGTTATTACACAGATTCCTCAGGAGTCAATAACAAAGACGATAACGGGAAATACTCCATTTATCATGCATTCTCGCTTAACAGCGATCTGAGCGACATTTTAGAAACTGCTGGTTTTGCTACTTATTTTTCTAGAAACCAAGAACTGTTTGATAGTTCGGTTATTTCTAATAATATTAAATCAATTGAATGGAAATTAAGAAGCAGGGTTAATTCTACTGAATTTTATGCTGCTTCATCTTATAGGGCGACACAAGCCATTTCTTCGCCAAGATTTGATGATCGTTCACTTTATGCTGGAAAAGTGTCTTCCGCTAGTGATTTAGGCGGAATGACAGATTGGATCGAAAGAGTTTTTCCAGGTTGGGAGTAATCTGCTATAATGCATTGGTCTGTTAGCTCAGTAGGCTAGAGAGAAAAAAATAGAGGAAGTGAGTCAAATGTTCCGAATTAAATGGTATGGAAAAAGAGACTCTCATATCGTTAATCGAACAAGACTTATCTTCAAGGGAAATTGCTAATAGGCTCGATTGCAGTCAAGGGCGAATAAGATATTGGTTGCAAAAACATAAACTAAAAACTAAAAGAAAATTAAGAAATAAAGGCCATGTTGGGGATTCTGTTAGAAATCCTAAATGCGAATATTGCGGAACGAAGGAAAGAGCAAATTTTTATGATAGATTTCACCATGAATGTAAAAATTGTTTCAATGATCGCATATATAAACTTTCCAGAGATAAAAAAGAAAAAGCTGTAAAATATAAAGGTGGCGAGTGTTGTAAATGCGGATATAAGAAATGTATGGCTGCTTTAGATTTTCACCATATTGATCCAGAGGAAAAAGACGTAAATTTTAGAACAATGTTGTACTGGAAATGGGAAAGAAGAAAAAAAGAAATAGATAAATGTATTTTAGTGTGTTCTAACTGTCATAGAGAATTGCATTATAGTAGCAATAAAAAGGTCGGTTAACCACTTAATTCAGGAGAGAAGAATGGAAGATGATTTGTTTGACGCAGAAAAAGAAAGCAATGATATTGAAATATTTTTAGGCGATATTACCACTTTGGAAGTAGATGCAATTGTAAATGCCGCCCATGAGGGACTTTCTGGCGGTGGCGGTGTTGACGGAGCAATTCATCGAGCCGCTGGTCAGCAGATGACTGGCGAATGTTTATACTGTCTATACGGTTGCCCTGCTGGTAAGTGTCGAATAACTGGTGGATATAATTTAGAAGCAAATTATATTATTCACACTGTCGGCCCTGTTTGGCGTGGAGGGGAACATAATGAAGAGAATACATTGGCTGAATGTTATCATAATTGTTTAATGATGGCTGAGATGCAGGGGTTAAAAACAATAGCATTTCCGAATATCAGCACTGGTGCATTTCTTTTTCCAAAAGACAAAGCAGCGGACATAGCTACAGATGTTGTTGAAGAGTTTTTAGATAGTTGTGATAACAAATATATTCAAAAAGTTATTTTCGTTTGTTTCGACGAAGAGAACTATAATATATATAGAGACATATACGATGGGTCAGAAGAAAACACAACTTAAAGAATTGCGTAAGAAGTTTAGAAATGGTTGTCTAGAGCGAGACAATCATGGGTGCAGGGTATGTTCGTCAAAAGATCACGTAACTGTTCACCATATTACAGACCGCAAAGAGATGCCAAATGACGGTTATGCCGTTAGTAATGGTATTTCTCTATGCTTTATTCACCATTTGGCTGCTGAAGTTTTTCACCAAACAAAAGGTAATAGATGGATACCAGATGCTCATCCAGATGACTTGTATGTACTAATTGGGAGTTCCAAAGAGAAGGCTGTTAAAGATTCCGAAAAACTATTAGAGGAGTAAATTATGGATACAACATTAGAACAAGCTAGAGTAGCAAAACGTAAAGTCGGGGAAGTCCTTGGAGAAGTCCTCGGAAAAAGTGCCACAATTGTTGGCGTTGGGATTACAAAGGTCGATGACGAATATGCCGTTAAGGTGAATTTGTCTAGCGAATCACAAGAGGAACTTCCTTTAGAAATTGATGGAGTACAATTGGTCATTGAGGTAGTGGGAGAAATAAAGAAGGTATAAATAATGAAATATATTATTGCAATTTTGATCCTTTTATTGTGTTCAACTGTTTCCGCTGATGTAATTATCAGCCACGATGTTACACATGACAATATAATGGCTATCCCTTATCAAAGCAAAGGGAATACAGAATTATACAGTAAATATTTTGGACTTCTGTTGTATGAGGAATTGATGCTAAGGCATGAGTGGGAAGAACAAGATGAAGTATTTTTATACCCGGTTAATCCTCAGGGTATATCCGAGATTTATACTCTTGGGTGGTATTTAGATCAGGATAAATCTATTCCTGATGTTCTCTGGGCTAACAATTACAGAATTGAGTATAAGTTTTCAGACGAAGTAGAAGATGAACCAGAACATTTTTTGGGGGATGTGGGTGTTTTGAGTGAAGTCGGTACATCTCATGTCGTTCCTGAGCCTATGAGTTTTATTACGTTATTGATTGGATTCCCTTTCTTGTTAAAAAGAAACAGATCGTAACACACTTCTATAATTGATTTTAACATTTCTTGTTCTATTTCCGATAATTGACATGTAGCAGATTTTTACTTTACATGGAGATTAAAATGGGAATAAACACACGCAAGATGTTCTCTAAAAAGAACACGAAAAAAATTGCAGAATATATCGTGCAGAGATTTAAAGATTCAAAAGAAGCCACACGAGACAGAGAGAATGAACTGGTTGATTACGAATATGATATCGCCAAATCTGGTCAAATGACTTCTATCGCCAAGAGTAATACGGAATTTAAAATGGAGGTAGAGGAAGGTACGGAATTAAAAGAAATTATTAATGCTTTTTTCCACGATGATCCGGACCGTTGCCCCACAGCAAAGCAATTCGATGCATTTGAGATGTTTGAGGTAAAACTCGCTAAATACATTGAAAAAAATTGTGAAGAGGGTTTGAGGCAAGCCATTCGTGAAAATGTGCTTGGTGGGGCTGTAGAAGAAGTTTTTCCTTTACCTGTGATTAAGGTGAAGAGAATAGAATTATGCGATCCTGTATTCCCATATACCGTAAAAGTATTAAAAGGGAAAATCGCCAGAGATGAAGGAGGAAATAAAACAGAAAAAGAGAAGAAAGAAGAGATGGAAGGCGATGATGTTCGTCCTACCGGCATAGCTTCCAAAATGATCCAATGCCATATCAGCACTGGAAAGTCATTTGAGCAAATCATAGCCGAAAACAGGGCCATGAACAATCCTGAGTATCGCTACATTTATGGAGTATATTTGAACAAAGAATGGTATCAATGCCAATTAGATTTATGGGTTGATTACAAGATGGTAAAACCAGAAGCAGCAAGTACAAGCTCAAGTTCTTAGGAAAACAGTTTATTTAATTTGGTATGGAGTTTTATTATGGCTAAGACTTTCTGGTTCACAGGGCTACCATGCTCTGGAAAAACCACTCTTACGGTAGAATTGCAAAAGATTGTTGGTGGACAGTTATTGGATGGCGATGTTATTAGGGGAACACCCATTAGTGCGGGTGCTGATTTTACCCTCGAAGGAAGAAAAAAGCATTTATTAAGAATAGCTTTCATAGCTAAAATGCTTAATGACAATGGCATTAATGTATTAGCGTCATTTGTCTCTCCTATTGATATGGTGCGTGAAGAAATAAAAGATATTATTGGCCCAGATCATTTCAAGCTAGTTTATGTGGAAGCCTCTAAAGAGGTTTGTATCAAACGTGATGTTAAAGGCATGTGGGCAAAAGCCTTAAAAGGAGAGATTAAAAATTGGACAGGTCTTGATTCCCCATTCGAAATTCCCGTGTCTTCCGATTTAGTTATCAATACAGAAGAAACTACAGTGAAGGAATGTATCGATACAATTTTCCAAGAATTCTTTACAGGGGAGAAAAAGGAATACGATCTCTTCATTGGTCGATATCAATGCTTGCCACCACATGCTGGCCACACTGGTATAATGGATAAGGTTCTCGAAGAAGGTGGAAATGTCTGTGTGGGGTTGCGTGATCGCACCTATTCTGATAAAGACCCGTATACACTGCATCAAAGACGAATGGCATTTGAAGAAATATTTGCGGAAGAAATCGAGGCTGGCCGTGTTGTTATCACTGATATTCCAGACATTATTTCTGTTGACCACGGCAGAGCAAAAGGCTGGGCCGTTCGTGAGATTATTATGCCTGACGACATACAAAAAATAAGTGCCACGGGAATAAGAAACAAGTTATAATAATATATGGGCTAGGTTAGCTACCGAACAGCGGAACCCTACCGCTTGCCCAATAATATTTTAAGGGAAATTAACTAAGGGAGTTGATATGCAGAAAAAATGCATTAAGTGTGGAGAAAACAAGTCTTTAGAAGAATTTTATAAAGACAAACGTGGAACACAAGGTAGATATACATACTGTAAAACATGTGGCAAAAAAATTGATAAAGAGTATAGAATAAGAAATAAACAGCGTATTAGCAAAAAAAGAAAAGAATATTATTACATAAACAAAGAAAAATATCCAGAGAAATATAAATTCAAATGTTATAAATATTGGGCTAAACAAAGAAATAAGGAATTTGAATTAATATTTGAAGAATTTTCAGAAATAATAAATAAAAACTGTATTTATTGTGGGCAAGAACCATTAAATGGCATAGACAGATTTGATAGCAGCATTGGTTATATTAAAGAAAACTGTGTTCCATGTTGTACTAAATGCAATAATGCAAAACATGATATGACAATAGAAGAATTTAAAACACATATAGCAAAAATATATTCGTTCTTATATAAACCACACACAGCAAAACGAGAAGAATCCAAAAAATAACATTTTAGTCTTCTATAATGGAGCGAAGGAGATGCAAAGATGGCCAAACAGTTACCTGAAGTTCTAGTTGTCGCCAATACAAATAAGCTAGAAGTAATATATCAATTGGAAAAATTAGAACCTTGGCTCAGATCGAAGGCCAAAATAGAAGTGGCATCTATTAAAGACATACACCATATCGATTGGGAACGACTATCTCAGAGCGTTAGCGTTTGTATTGTAATTGGTGGCGATGGCACTATATTGGGTGCTGGTCGGGCCATGGCACAGAAAGGTTACGACATTCCTATCCTTGGTGTAAATGCTGGCAAATTAGGTTTTTTGGCGGAATTCACATCAGATGAAATGAAGAAGTATTTTTCTGATGCTTTAAACGGAAAATTATTAGTGGCAGACAGAATGATTTTGTCGATTAGGCTTGATGCTCCTTTGAATGACAAGGTTATTTCTCGCATGATAAGTCCTGCCATGAATGACCTAACCATTGTTGCTGGTGCCCCATTTAGAATGATTGAATTGTCGGTTAGCCAAGAAGCGCTTCGACATGATGGTTCTTTTAATCACATCAATAATTTTTTGGGAGATGGACTAATTATAGCTACGCCAAATGGGTCAACTGCGTATAATATGTCGGCGGGTGGACCCATTATACATCCGTCATTACAATCATTTATTATCAGTCCAATAGCTTCTCATTCGCTTTCCATCAGACCACTTGTTGTTAGTTCTGAACAAGAGTTAACAATTACCGCAGAGGCTGTTAATGATGGCACGGTTGCTATTGTCGACGGACAGGTACGATATATATTCAATAAAGGTGAGACTCTTGTTGTAAAAGAAAGTCCGACTGATGTTAGATTGGTCCAGAATCCTGAAAAGAATTTCTATGGTATTTTAAATGAAAAATTAAATTGGGGAAATCCACAGAATTAATCAATTTAGTTTTCTCCATATTCGTATCCAAAATATTTTATGTCTTTTTTAAATTTGTTTCTTACTAATTCGATTAATTCATCGTCGTAGTATTCTGTATAGTGTTTATGTTTACTTTTATTGGCATGTGGTAGTTTTAAATCAATAGATAGTTTTGTACATATTTTTTTCCAGTCTTCATTGATATTTTCAAATCTTCCAACGAAATCAACTGCTATATTCCCTTTTTTGTCTATTATCCAGTCAAGTTGATTTTTCTTTTTGATTTTTCTTTTTACTTTTCTGTCGGGATGATACGCACATTTTGCCCAATCTTTAAAATTGTCCATAAGGTCACATCGCACTGTTCTTATGGCAAGTTGTCGCCGAAAAGAATACTGCGATACCAACCGGTCCCAGGGATTTCTAACAAATGTGAATTTAAAATAACTATTATATTTCTTTCTACCAAGCTTTTTTATGTATTCTAAAGAATATGTGTGATCACATTTGTTATCGAATAGTTTCTCTACACTTCTGCCACCTGTTTTATTAATATGTATGTAAATGAAATTGTATTTATTGTTAATCATATTATTATTTATCGGAAAATTTTAATGTCTATATCATTGTTTAAACTTATTGAACCGACTATAATGGTTAGAGGATAATGGACGTTATCTTCGTATAAATATATGTGACTGTATGGGCTTTGTAAAATCGATTGTTCAAAAGAGTTGGATTAACATGGCAACGCCATGCAAATCAAACTGAAAAGACGGCTGCTACAATCGCTGGCTCTGAGGCAAGAGGGTGAAAGTCCCATAATATGAAAGCCGTCTTTTGGGGCCATAGCTCAGTTGGGAGAGCGTTTGTCCGGCAGACAAAAGGTTGAGGGTTCAATTCCCTCTGGCTCCACTTACGCGGCTATCGTATAATGGTATTATGATTGATTGCCGATCAATAGATGCGGGTTCGATTCCCGCTAGCTGCTTAAAAACGAGAACAAATAGACTATTATGGATTTAGATTCTGCTAGATCACTTCTAAAACGAGCAAGGGAACAATTGATTTCAGAGGGTTTTCCTTTTCCAGAGATCGAAGACGACCACATCAATTTTAACAAAGAAGATGAACCTTTTTTGGCATACGATTTTGATATCAATGAAGAACATCTATATAGAGGTTCAATGATTCGTATGGAACAAGTGATTTTTGAATTGCTTGGTAAAACATGGGTTCCAATGGAAAAGGGATTCTATTTGGTTTTCGACGAAAATTATTCCAAAGGCGTACCTAAAAAATGGTATGTTAAAAGTAAAATAGAAAATGCCAATATGGAAATCGATAATGAAGGTTCTATAAATGGCCAAAAGGATACATTCAATACATATAGCAATGGTGATAATCATGTAGCCCCGCCAGAACGAAGCACATATCAACAAGAAGTCTATGAAGAAAAAACCGCTGAATCGGCTGATGAATCACCACAAGAAACGACAGATGATGATACAGGTTTGCCAGATACTTATTCGAATATAGATTTGCCTGACACATACGGATAAATATTGTTCTTGATACATATTTATTAAAATTTCTAAAAAGATGAGTCTATAATGTTCTGAAAGAAGGAATAATGAGTATAGAAATCAATTCAGTCGATCAATTGTCGAACAATAAATGGCTTAATCTGTTTAAAGCACATTACACAGACCTTAGTGGCAAACAAAGAGAATGGTTGTATGCATCTCGTAAGCCACTAGAAGATCATGGCAGCGAAGATAAGGCTGACGCGGTAATCATTGTTCCTTTTATAGAGTCAGAAAAATCGAACAACGCATATTTTGACCTTCACGGCAATAATAACTATTCTCTTGTGTTAATCAAAGAATATAGAATTCCAATCCGAGATTATGAAATCGGATTCCCTGCTGGTTTGATAGATGATGGAGAAGATATAGAAACCACCGTGCGACGGGAATTAAAAGAAGAAACAAATTTAGATGTTAAGAAAATTCTTCATATTGGTCCTCCTGTGTATTCTTCTGCTGGTATGACCGACGAATCTACTAGTTTCGTTTTTGTTCTTGCCACAGGAGAACCGTCTGCTAAAAATGCTCATGCTTCTGAAGATATAGAAGTGATTACTATGGACAACAATGATATCGCTACAAGTCAAGAAATTTGGCATGGCAAGATAGGGGCAAAAGCATATCCTATTCTTCTTATCGCTAGACATGTCGGTATAGAAAAACTAATTAATATCTAATGGCACTATTTATTTTAATAATGACAATCATAGCTGTTAGTATCAATTTTATCGGTCTTTATAAAACGGCAAAAGGGAGTTTAAGACCGGCATATTGGTTGATGATATTCGGGGGTATTGCGTTTTTTACTTTGAATACTGTTGTTACTTTCAAAAGCCCTGAAAATATTGGGCTGATTTTTGTAAATCTATTGTCTATATGGACAGTTATTATGGGCATAAAAGGTTTATTGCGTCTCAACAAAGAAAAAACTTAACATTTCTATATGCGTTCTCTATAATTCAATATGATCCAATATCCTAAAATTCCGAGCAGCAAAAACTGCTCCTATGCTCCTTGCATCGCCTTCGAGAAATACGATGGCAGCAATCTTCGTTTCGAGTGGACGAATAAAAGCGGATGGTGCAAATACGGAACTCGTCGTCGTTTATTCGATGCAAACGATGAGCATTTCGGAAGTGCTATCGAAATTTTCCATAACACTTATGCTGATGAAGTAGCTAGAATATTCACAGATGATAAGGATTATAAAAACGTGCATAAGTATACAGTCTTTGCAGAATTTTTTGGACCTCGATCTTTCGGAGGACTGCACCGTCCCGAAGATGAAAAAGAGCTAGTTATGTTCGATATTTGGCAGCATAAATATGGTTTAATTGGCCCAAGAAAGTTTATAAAAGATTTTGATTGCGTAAAACTTCCGAGAATCATACTTGATGGAAAACTAAATGGAAGTTTCATCCACGAAATAAGAGAAGGCAAGTATAATGTAAAGGAAGGAGTCGTATGCAAAGGCGGCTCCGGTGGTAAAAAAGATTTGTGGATGTGCAAAGTTAAGACGAACGAGTACCTACAAAAACTAAAGGACGTTTTCCACGATAAATGGAGAAATTTTTGGGAGTGATATTATGGCTAAAGAAATGGGTAAAAACGATTTAGGAGATATTTGGTGTACTCATTTGTGCCATGCTTGTTGGCGAGAAATAAAAGTGAAAAATTGGTTTTCTCCAGCAAGTTTTATATGTGATGATTGTGTATCTGGAAAAACAAAAATGCCTACAAAAGAATCTATACGACATTGGAACAAAGCAAAAAAAATTGCCAAAGAATTAGACGATAAAAATAAAAGAAAGAGTGATATTATGGCTAAGATAAGCGGAACAAGAGAATGGGCTGTCGCTAATGCCAACTGCGTAAAAGGTTGTGGTCACGGCTGTATTTACTGTTATGCTAAATACAATGCTGTAAATCGTTTTCATACAGTACAGCCCGGAGAGTGGGAGAATGAAGTCATTGAATGGAATAAAGTCAACAAGATTTATCCCAAAAAGAATGGGGCTATTATGTTCCCAACGCAGCATGACATCACCCCCAACACGTTAGAAGCATGTATCAAATGTATCAAAAACATCTTAGAGCCTGGCAATAAGGTTTTGATTGTTAGCAAGCCTCACTTGGAATGCGTAAAAGCCATGTGCAAAGCCTTGAGAGGATACAAGAACAATATTTTGTTCAGATTCACAATAGGTTCCATGGAAAACAAGACTTTGAAATTCTGGGAACCTAATGCTCCATCGTTTGGAGAACGTTTTGACTCTTTGCAGTATGCATTCGACGCTGGCTTTGAAACAAGTGTAAGTTGTGAGCCTATGTTAGATGCTTTCGTTGTACAGCTTTTCGATATGTTGTCGCCTTATGTCAAAGATGGAATTTGGATTGGTAAAATGAATAACATCAGGCAGAGAGTAAAATCTGAAAATTCAGAGGCAGAAAAAGCGATAGCATTGATCGAAGCTGGTCAGACAAAAGCAAAAATCTTTAATATTTATGAAACCTTGAAAGACGATCCAAAAGTAAGATGGAAAGAATCTTTCAAGGAAGTATTGGGATTAGAATTGGCAAATGAAGCTGGAACTGATTTATAAAAAGTGAATAATATTTCGAGCCTACGCTGGCGAAAGCTGGAGGAAAGTCAGGATATCATTGCTCGAATGTGGGAGAGTATAACTCGTTTGAACCACAGAGGATACAACACGAACAGACCTAGTGGGTGAGCAGCACTATAATGGTCGGGTAGTGGCAGCGGCGAGAGTCGCCACCGCAAGGTGAGATAAATGTAGGCATAGAACAAGATCCTGCTTACGGAAATATTATTTATTTTTTTGTAGTTTCTGGCTATAATGAAATGCGGGTTGGTGACAGACTGGAATGTACCTTGACAAATAAAAAAGGAAGATTGGCATTTGCGCCGAATGACTAATGGTAGTCTGCCATTAGGAGATTCAATATGCCAATTTGCAAGAAATGTGGTGATAAATTCCCAAATGCGATTTATATAGATGGTCAACGCAAAAAACTTGATACAAGACTATATTGTTTAACGTGTTCTCCGTATAAAAGTTATAATAAAAAAGGTAGCGGAAAGAATAAAGAAGAAAAAACAGAATATTTTAAAAAATATTGTAGAAAAAGAAGATTAGAACGAAAACGACAACTTGTTGAACTTTTAGGAGGACAGTGTGAAATTTGTGGTTATCACAAAAACGATAAAGCCTTGTGCTTTCATCACAAAAATCCTAAGAAGAAAAAATTTGGATTAGCCGGAAAAAATATATGGATGCGTTCTTGGGAAACAATTGTTGAAGAAGCAGCAAAGTGCCAACTTCTGTGTGCCAATTGTCACACAGAATTACATGATGCGAATGAAACTTATTAGGTAAAGTGTTCGGTTCTTACCCGAAAATATTGAGAGTTCGAATCTCTCCATTCGTAGTTTAGTTAACAGGAGTGTAAGATGAAGGATATGTTTGTTGGAATATGGCTTTTATTTAAGTGGCATTTTATGGGATGTTATGCTGGTAAGGTTATAGCGTATGACAAAGACGTTTTAGAGGAATTGTTAAATACTGGTATTCATGCTTGTAATAAAAATGAAGATTGTACTAAAAAAACTGTGCTTGATAAAAAGATCAGGTCTGGCGGTGCCGTATTCCTAAGCAATATGAAGTGGATAGGAGGGAGCGGTTCTGGACTAATTCCTTACGGCGAAAATGCAAAAAACGTAGAAGGCAGTTATAGGTCATTCGCAGATAGTGAGATAGATAAAGTTAATAAAATTCGCATTTATGCCGGTGGGACGATAGTAGTTTTTTCTGTAGTTTTGTTTATATTTTGTTCTGTAATTAGTTCTATAATTAGTTCTTCAATTAGTGTTATGATATTTTAAAGTTGTCCCTATAGTTCAACGGACAGAATAAATCTTTCCTAAAGATTAGGTCTAGGTTCGATTCCCCGTAGGAGTATTAAGGAGATTGTGTATGTCTATCGATAATTTTTACCCAAGAACCCCTTATTATTTTTTATCAAATTTTTCCACAAGCCCATTTGAGTTTATGGGGATAGAATATCAAACTGTTGAGCATTTCTATCAAGCGGCAAAAACCATAACACCAGAAGCGGCAGAAAGTATTATTTCTGCTAGCACCGCTAAAGAAGCCAAAAAACTTGGCAAACATGTTATGATACGTACTGATTGGGACGATATCAAATTGGGAGTTATGGAACTTGCTTTACGTTTAAAATTCCAAGATGATTACTTGAGGAAAAAGTTGTTAGATACAGGCGAAGAACATTTAGAAGAAGGGAACTATTGGGAGGACAGATTCTGGGGAACTGTCGATAATATAGGTGAGAACCATTTAGGTAAGTTGTTAATGAAATTGAGAGAAGAATATGGACAGGAAAATTAGAGTTAGAGATCAAGAAGGCAACATTAAGCATATATCGTCAGATGACTTGGAGCAGGGAAAAATTATCCAAGAAGAACTAGATGAGAATCTTTTAACAAGAGTAGGTTTGGTTTTCGCTGAAATAAAAGATGTCTTAATATCAGAAGCAGAAAAAATAGGCACATTAGAACAATTCGAAATGCTTTTTATGCGTAGCGATGATCCCGAAAAAGATATTGAAACATGGGAAGACATTGTTAGGTCGTATAAGCTGGCCCAAAAATATTTTGGTCCGAGAGAAGAAATTCGCAGGATTATTTTTCGCATTCTTATGTTTTATGTTGTTGATGCCCTTTCAGATGAAGAGAATGAAAGGGAAGATGTGAAATTAATCAAGAAAATATATGACAACCTGCGAAAATAAAGAAACCAAACAACCGACTTTTTACAGACAACAGTTTCCCACTAAATTATCATCTCCGTTTGTTGTTTCAGGGCCATCCATTAAGGGTAATGCTCCACCTGTAGCCGCCAGGAGGCAGAATACAGGAAAACAGCAGCAACAACCTAGCATGAAAAGAAAACTCATCCTGGAGTCTCACCAGAGTCCTGGTGACATTCTGATGTTGTCTGCTGCTATCAGAGATTTGCAAAAAGCATATCCTAATAGATTTCTTATTGATGTGAGAACTTCTGCTAAAGCAGTATGGGATAATAACCCATATCTTGTAGATATTAGCAAAATGGATACTGGTGCTAAATTTATAGAATGCCATTATCCTTTAGTGCATCGCAGCAATCAATCTCCTTATCATTTTATTCATGGATATAGGAAGTTTTTAGAAGATGAATTAGGATTGCGTATACCTGCTACGGCATTTAAAGGCGATATCCATCTGACCAAAAGAGAAAAAGGCAATTGTTTATTGGAGGAAAAGGGCATTGAGGGAGATTTCTGGCTAATAGTTGCTGGTGGTAAATATGATTATACTTGTAAATTTTGGCCACCTGATTATTATCAAAAAGTTGTTGATCATTTTAAGGGGAAGATACAGTTTGTACAAGTCGGAAAAAAAGAACATTTTCATCCAAAGCTAAAAGGAGTTATAGACTTGGTTGGGAATACGACACTTCGAGAACTTATTGTATTGACGCATCATGCTTCTGGTGTAATATCTCCTGTTACATTTGCTATGCATTTAGCGGCAGCAGTTGAGACTAAACCTGGCAAACCAAAAAATCGTGCTGCCGTTATTATATCTGGTGGTAGAGAGCCTGTGCAATGGGAAGCGTATCCTTATCACAGATTCTTAGCAGTTAATGGCTCTTTAAACTGTTGTGATGGCGGTGGGTGCTGGAGATCAAGATGTACGAAGGTTAATGATAAAGACGCAAAGAACTGGAGAAAAACGTGTCTTTACCCAGTCGAAATAGGTGAATCAAAAACAAAATATCCTACAGATAAGATTAAAGATGGTTTAAAGATATCGAAATGTATGTACATGATTAAACCAAAGGATGTGATTAGGGCGGTTGAAACGTATTATGAGGGCAACATGTTAATCTATAAAAATTCGAAAAGAACAGCACATTATCAAAAATCAGAAAATGAGATAAAAGATGCCATTGATGTCAAACAATTGTATAAATTCTTTGGACTTAGGCGAACTGGTAATCACGCTATCTCGTACTGGATTTTCCCAATGTTACCTAAAGAAGTTCTTTACGTCAGTAACGCTGATGCTTTTAAAAATCCTTTTGAATATTATTACTTCTTAGAATCATCGAAATCTATTAAGTCAGATGCTTCCAATGTCGTGAAAATTGATGGAGAGATATACAGAGATCAACTACACGAATACAATGATTTTGTGTTTGTATCATATGAAGATTTTGATGTGGGAAATCCTCGTATCGATAATGTTATTCCGTATGCTCAATCTGGGATTAATCCGCTGAAAGAAACAAAAATACTTGTTCTACGCGATCATTTCAACTTAATTGCCAGTAGACTTAAAAACAAAGTTAATTTCATTCGTAATTCTACTGTAAAAGACAGTGCGCGGATATTGAATATGTGGAAGAATTACGCAAGAGAATTTTTGAAAGACAAGTCTGATTTCTTGTGCATCAATTATAACACATGGTGTGTCAGTGAGGACTATCGTAAAGAAATTAGCAAAACTCTTGGATTAGATTTTTGTGATAAAGGACATAAATACGTTGCTCCTCAAGGTGGCGGTAGTAGCTTTGATAAGAGAGACTTTAATGGTAAAGCGAATGAAATGAAAGTGTTTGATCGTTGGAAAGTTGTTGCTGATGACTCATTGTTCAAAGAAATCGTTTTTGATGAAGAATGCATTGAATTGAGCAAAAAGGTATTCGGAGACACAATGGATACTGATGCGATTTTGAAAGAACTTGGGTATGGAAAATAAACATATTATTTATCCAGGAAGGTCTACAGATATTTCCGAACCTGTTGTTAAAGAGAAATTTACAGATTTTGATATAGATTTAGTTTATACATGGGTAGATGGTGATGATGCTGAACACCTGAAAAAACGTAAAAAATGGCAAAATATTTTGCATGGTAGAGGGGCTACTAGCACTATCAGATTTAGCAATAATGGGGAATTGCGATATTCCATGCGATCTGTTTACAAATTTCTTCCTTGGATTAAGCACATATATATAATAACAGATGGGCAGAGGCCACCGTGGTTGAATACAGATCACAACAGAATACGTATAGTCGATCACAAAGAGGTATTTAAGGATCATTCTTGTTTGCCATCTTTCAGTTCTAATGCTATTGAAGCAAACATAGATAATATCGAAGGGCTTTCTGAATATTTTATATATATGAATGATGATTGTTTTATCAATAAGTTGCAATCAAAAAGGCGGTTTTTTTCTGAAGATGGAAAATGTATAATATATACTAATAGGCAAAATGTTTCTAAGGATGGCATATCTAGAAAAACGCCGCCCCATAAAGCTGCATTACGCAACTCTAATAAATTACTTGATCAACAATTTATAAGAGAAGGACGCAAAAAAGTTATTCATCAAGCCATACCATGCCTTAAAAGTGTAATAAAATATTGTAAAAAGGTTTTTGTGGATCAGATTTATAAAAATTGTAAAAGTAAATTTCGTTCTAATGATTCTCTTGCGATGACTAATCTGCTTTATCCATATGCTTCTATATATATGAATAAAGGAAAAAGGTTAACGCATATCTCGCAAATTTTTTCTAGTCTTAATAGTAACATGCTTAATAATGCAGTGAAATTACAAAGAATTGAAAACGAAAACCCAGATTTCTTTTGTTTCAACGATATGATTAGAGGCAATAGAGAAACTGTTATTAAGCAGTTCAATTCCTTTTTGGGAGAAAAATTTACTAGCCAAGCACCGTGGGAGATGTAAAATGATATTGTACACAGCAGGATACAACAATTGGGTTGATGATGATTTCTTCAAAACTCTACGAGAATTAAACGAAGACTATGTTGTGATTGATGTGAGATTTTCTCCTTTTTCAAAGATGCCGTGGTGGACCAAGAAAGCATTATCAAATGAATTAGGAGAATCTTATATACATATGGGAAAACTCGGCAATATAAACTACAATAGTGTTAACTCTCTTATAAAAATCGCGGATATAGAAACATGTGAAAAAGTAATACAGATCATGAATAAAGGGTTTGTTTGTATATTGTTGTGTGCTTGTGATGAATATGATAAATGTCATCGCAAAATTGTTGCAGAAGAAATACAAAAAAGGACTGATTGCAAAATAAGACAATTAGAAGAATTACATGAAGATTAAGTTAAAACAACATGTTATTAATTCGGAATCTAATGCGGTTATCTTAGGGGCTAATTCTACAGGGCTAGGAGGTAAACTCAAAACAATAGCATGGGGATTGGCTTTATCTGAAGTCAGCAATTCTGATTATGTTTTTATATGGAAATTGAATAATGAATGTGGTGGAAAAGATATGATTCCTGATCGATTAATAAAAAATGTCAATTTCTTTGTTCCTGATGTATTTGACAAAACGGTGGTGGATGAGTTTAAAAAAGAGACTCCGGATTGTAAAATCGCTTTTGATTTTGTTACTGGTGTTCACAGGGATCACCCAAATAGAGACATAAAGAAATTTGCACGCGAATACAAAGTGAAAATTCGTTGCGGTATTGGCAAGGCCGTATATTGTGTATATGGACAAAAAAATCGATGGAAAAAGAGATTTATGGAGTCATTAAGAAAAATACAACCTACAGATGAAGTTCTTAGCAAAAATAATGCTTTTAAAGAGTATAATGTAGAAGACATGGTTGGTGTCCATGTGCGATCAGGAGATGTTTTACAACTGAAAAAGAACAATTTAGTTTATGGGAGAAGATATAATAGAAAATATGTTGGACCTAAGAAGTTCTTTAAATTTATAGATGAAAATTGTGATAAGCAATGTAAATTGTTTCTTTGTACAGAAGAAAAGTTTATTATAAAGAAATTCCAAAAAAGATACGGAGACAGAGTGATATTCAGGTCGATGTCTGATTATCAAAGGATATCTTTAAACGATATACAAACTGCTTATGCCGATATGATTATGTTATCTAAGTGCAAATATATCATTGGTAGTAAAAGCCAGTTTTCTGATATATCTGCGTGGATAGGCGGCAGGAAAAAACATTTAATATCATGAAGCCTAAATCTAAAAAAGAGGCGTGGTTATTTAAGCATTTTAAAGACCCTACAAATGGGGACGATCAGATGCTAGATAGGGATGTGCGCCGATTAAGAAAGATGTGGAAGAGGAAAAGGACTAAGATGTTGAGAAGAATACACAAGAGGGTAGATAATGAAAGATAATTTGACTGACTATAAAGAATTCCCTGGTCCTAAAGAGTTTTTTGATATAAAAACTCCGGCTGTGTTTAATACCCTTATAGATAAAGGTATGACAGAAAATAGTTTTCTACTTGATGTCGGGTGTGGCCCGTTAAGAATCGGTAGGCATTTAATAATTTTTTTATCTCCTAATAGATATTATGGGTTGGAACCTAACAAAAAGATGGTTAAATTGGGACTGAAGAATGAGGTTAAAAAAAAATATGGATCACATCTTTTACAACACAAAAATCCTCTTTTTACTTATAACAGTGATTTTGATTTAACAGATTTTGATGGTGTACTGTTTAACATAGTTTTGGCTCACCAAGTTTTTATTCATTGTGGTCCTCAACAATTACAACAATTTCTTAGAAATATTTGTCCTTTTTTGGCTCCAGATGCTTCTATATTATTAACTATCAAAATAGGGGAAGAAAATTTTGCAAGAGGAACAAATAAGATGTATAAAGGAGCATCTCATGAAGCGGTGTGTTATACTGAAAAGGCTTTTCATAAGATATTAAATCAACATGGTTTTTTAGGTATAGTTGTTAAAAGAAAAAAACCTCATTCCATTATTCATAAGAAAAGAGGCTTAATTCAAACATGGTTTATGTTATCTTCTAAAAGGATAGATAATGAAAAAGAATCCACAGAGCCTATTTCATGAGTTGGTAAAGCGAATTCAGTTTTATGCTGGTTGCAGAACGGAAGAATTCGAAATTGAAATGTATCGTCGTGATGGCAGAGAAATACCTGATAAGTTATTGCCAGGAAGAATGCTTGAACGCATGAAAAAAAATATGACAGATGAAGAGAAAAAGGCTTTGAAAGAGATAACTTCTGATATGGCCGCTAATACTTGGTGGCCTAAATGCGAAATATTTGAAGAAGAAAATTGGGATAAAGAGAATAATAGACCTAGAGATGATTATTGGGACAGATATAAAAAACGTCCTAAAAAGTAAACATAGAAAGATCGTTTTTGACTATGGGTATTGTGGACTTGGCACGCGACTGAAGCAAATTGCTTGGGGGAAAACCATTGCGAAAGTCAGCAATTCAGATTATCTGTTGATCTGGTTTAAAACATGGGATTGTGGTGGAAAAGAAATGAATCCACTAGACATTATCACAAATGTCGATTTTTTTATTCCAAAATTAGATTTTAAAGTTTCACGACACATATACAAAAATAATACAAATTTGTTAAGATATTGGGAATCTGCTGAAGAACAGATGAAAGAAAAATACAAGGATGTTTCAGATTTCTTATTTTTTCGTGATCGGGTTAGAAAAAATTTGTATAAAGAAAAAGCGAAATTCCCTTTAAGAAATAACATTAAAAAACATGTTAGAGATTTTTGGTTCGCCGACAATCAAGAAAAAACTTATGATGATTTGTACACTATATTTTTACGAATGTTACAAAACATACAACCATCGAAAACGGTTTCAAAAAAAGTAGAGTCTTATAATGTGGATAATTTCATAGGAGTCCACGTAAGGAGAGGGGATGTCATATCATCTGCTTGTCGTGTCAATGTAAAGAAATATTTTGATTTTATTGATTCTCGCACAATATGTCATGATAAAAAAATCTTTTTATGTACAGAAAATCAAAAAGTTATAAACGGATTTAAAGAACGATACAAAAACAGAATTATTTGTCGTCCTCTGGTAAAATTCCACAGAAATTCACTCAAAGGGATACAAAATGCCTATGCAGATATGCTTTTATTGTCCAAATGTGATTTTATTATTGGCGGTAAAAGTCATTTCTCTGATATATCAGCGACAATTGGCGGGATTAAAAAGAAAACTTTAGGATAGATACTAGAAACTGTATTTGAAATATTCTATATCGTTTTTGAATTTATTACTTACCATGTTCATCATTTCGTCATTATAGTATTCTCTATAATGTTTGTGAACGGTTTTATTTTTGTGAGGTAATTTGTCAATGATGTTTAACTTTTTGTAGACGCACTCGAAGTCTTCATTTATATTCTCAAATCTAACAATAAAATCCATTTTTATATTACCGTTGATAAACATCATGGTTTCTGGTCTTTTTTTTGCAAAGAAAGATTTTCGAAACTCGTGATTCATGTAATATTTGAATTTTTCTTTGTTGAAAGAATCTGGTGAATTCTTTTTTATCACCCTATCTCTCCATGCGGCCCAAGACACAGTTGCCGCCCAAGGATTTCTTACAACAGCAAATTTAAAATAATTGTTGAATTCTTTTGGGAATTTTTTCTGATAATATTGAATACCGGCATGTTTTCGAGGAAGGTGTTGTAATTTTTTTGGGTCTGGATCGGCACCCAGTAAAACAGCTACACTTTCTCCTCCTGTTTTTGGGATATGTATAAAAATGCATTTGTGTTTGTGTGATATCATAATTATTTTGGAATCCTTTTGCAACGATGACCTTTAGGTAACAGTCTATTTTTCTGCGGCCCGGCCCCATATATATATTTTCTTTCAAATCCATGATCAAATAAAATCTTTTCATATTTTCGGTTATAAGCATTCCAAGGATAACAAAAATATTGAGGTCGTAAATTAAATGTGTTTTTAAACCATTTCATCATTAATGAAGTATCTTTTTGAAGGAAATCAATTCTTTCTTCTTTTGTTTGCAACTTATCAATTGCGTGGCTTTTTGGCAAATACTTTTGTTCAGGTTTTGTGCCACGCATTGCGTGATAATATGAATGACCGCCAAGAAAACATCGATATTGAGAAGCGATCTTTTTAATTTGATCTAAATTCATACAATGTTCCCATCCATATTTTCCTGGATAAGAGCCATCAAGATGTTCTATTCTACATGGAACAACAAAAAATATTTTATCTGTTTTTATCTCTGAAATTCTATCAAAATAGTCATATTGGGAAAGCCTACCGTCATCAAATGTAAGAATATAATTTTCCAAAGGCATTCTAAACAACTCTTCGGTAACTTCATGTATCATCAAAATGGGTTTGTTAGAATTCATATTTAAAATATTCTATATCTTTTTTGTATTTCTCCATAATAATCTTTTGTACATCATCTGTATACGGTTTCTCGAAATGTCCACATCCCTTTAAGGCATGAGGTAAATCATTTTTTACAATAGGTTTTTCTAATAAATTACACAACTCTTTCCATTGATCGCCAAGACCCCAACATAATACTTTAAATTGTTCTTTTGGCTTATCTTTAAAGAAATCAACAACATCTCTGTTGTGTTTCATATACACATCAATATGTTTTAAGCATATTTCTTTTTTCTTTTCATCGTTCCATTTTTCGTTGTAAGGCATACTATACCCATATAAATATTTTCTCCATGCTGGACCATTGTATTTAGACCCGTCATTTTTCCAGCAATGATTGCACAAACTAGTATACCAAATCAACGGATTTTTCCTGACGGTCAAAGCGAATTTTGCATCTGGGTATTTGGCATATAATTGTTTATACAATAATAGCCATGGCCAATCTCTTGCCATCTTAAAATTATCTATAGTATTGATTATTTTACTATATTTACCTTTTTTGTATAATTTATATAAATTTGGAGATGTTGCTTTCGCTGGGCTAAATCCTAATTTTTCACAACATCTTTGCAGGGTGGTAGAGCCGGTTTTGTGAAATCCTATACCAAAAACCTTTTCTTTTGAATTATTTTTGATGTTTTTTATCCTCACTTCTGTTGGAAATTTTTTTCTACCACTCAACCCGGAAGAAAGATCGAATGCGATTGGTGGACACATTGTAAAATGAGAATGTTTTTTTGCTACTATAGCGTGAGCATAGATGTCCGAAGTTCCATTTCCGTGGGTTTTTGTGTTATCTAGTGATTCTAGTAGAATTTTTGCCATCTTATCATTAATTGCGTAACATGGGTTGGACATTTTATGCGATTGTGTATCAAATTTTGGTGTTCCACTGTATCTCGCGTCTTTTTTAAAATGTTGACTCCAACCAAGCCTTATCAATATAGGAACATTCATGTCTATTCCGTGTTCTATAAATGCCGCATTTGAAAGTAAATCGTTTGTTACGGCTAAACATTTTTTTGTGAATTTGATATCATCTTCACATATTAAACAAAATGAATTAGGTTGTTTTGCGATTGTCTCCCATGTTTTAATGTGGGATAGCCAATTGGCTATTTTGAATGGACCTAGTGTTTTTTTACTATAACTGAGTTTCGGGTTTTTCACGGCAGCTTTTGCTTCTTGACTGTCTCCGTCAACAGCTTTTATAAATTGGTATCTTTCGGTTCCCACACGCTTGAATTCTTTAATCATGTGTTCTTTTCGTTCTACGTTTCTTGCAAGATTAATACAATATACTTGATCAAACATTTCAAAACCACGTTTTTTCTTTTTTCTTTCATCAAATGTATAACTGAATTTTTTTATGTCTTTTGCGTGCATTTTTGCGACAATTTGCTTGGTTTCATCATTATAATATGATGTATAATATTGATGATAACCGATTCTTTGATTGCTGTGTGGCAATGTTATATTTTTGACACCCAATTTATCCAAAAGTGTGTTAAAATCATTTTGTAGATTTTCAAATTTTAGAACAAAATCCATTTCATCTCCTATTATTTCACTTTGAACAGCCGCATTTTGTTCGTGTGCAACTAGTGTCGGGTTCGATAAATATTGTTTCCATGTTTTTTGTTTTCTACGTCTTCCTCTATGAGAGCGAAAAAGCGAAACCATCCAATCCCACGGATTCCTGACGACAGTAAATTTAAAATATCCTTCCCAATTATCTTTGTATAGATTTTTTGCAGTTTTCCAATCAAGATGTTTTGTTTTTTTTTCAACTTTCCACCAATCTGCTTCGGTTAAGGCTTTTTCTATGCTTGTTCCACCTGTTCGTGGGATATGTATAAAAATGCATTTATGTTTATGTGAAATCATTTGGTATTCTTTTTTTTGAATTTTAACATTTTTTTGACGTTTTTACACCCGCTACATAAAGAATATAATTTACGACCTTTGCTCCTCTTAAGATTTCGACATATTTCAATGTGTTTTTTTGACCACCATATTTGTTCAATCGACTCATTAAAGACATTTCCTAATCCAAATTCAGCCTTCATATCTTCGCAACACATCGCAACATTCCCGTCATAATGAATTATTAATCTTTTTGAAGATTCAAAACATGGCTGATTGCATGCTGAATCTAATTTCTTTTTTATTTTAGCATCGGATTCATCTATTTGTGACATATCCATGTTCGGTCTTACCTTGAAGTAAGATGATTGTCCGCGACAACTAAAGGTAAGTTTGGTATTTTTGAATTTTTTCCTCCAAAACTTTTTTTGAGTATTTAATTGTTTTTGATTTTTGTAGTCATATAATCCTACACACACACGATGAAATATACTATCTATGCTTTTGCATAGTTCTGGATTGTCTTTGAGTCTATCGCCATTGGTGTGCATAAATGGTCGCATTCCCATAGATTTAGCATCAGTTGCTATATCAATCAATCTGTTGTCCAATGTGGGTTCACTCATATGGTGAAAAGCTATGGGTCCGGCAAAATGCAGTTTTACAAGTTGATTTAAAATATCATATACCTTATCGGTTGGCAAAAATTGCTGTTTAATCGGATTGCCATTTTTGTCTTTTCTATTCCCAGAACGATCAGAAAATCTAGGACAGAACCAACAATTTCGGTCGCATGACGATTGTAATTCGAGAAGGACTTTTGAAAATTTTTTCATTTTGTTGTTTTGGTTCAATATAGTCGATATAATAATGAGTTCGTATAATATATCGTCAATATGAGATAAAAACTGAAGAAAGGTATTATTTTAAAAATTAGAATATAAACGCATGGAGATATTGAAAAGAAAAATAGAAAAAAAGACCAAATTTGTGAATGGTAAAAGAATTGCATATAAACTAATAACTACTGTTTTTCGAAAAAGAGATAATATATTCTATAAATTTGGATTTCCGACTAAAGACCTTGATAGTATTAATGAGTTTGGTACGCGTTCCCAAATCCCAGATAAAAATGCAAAAAAAATTGTTTGCCTTGGTTGTTCGCACACATACGGAAAGGGTTTAGAGCAAGAGGATACATGGCCGTATAAATTAGGCGAAAACATACAGATGAATAAGAAGGAACACTATCAGGTTCTAAATATGGGGCGAAGGTCATATGGTTCTAAAATTCTTATTGATTGGTATGATTTTTTCGTAGATAAAAACTATAAACCTCATATGTGTATATTTCAGCTTCCTAATTATTTTAGACAGCCACATCCTACTATGCAACCTAATAAAATGAAATTTTATACATCATCTATGGGCATAACGGACCTCTATAAAAAAGGAATAATAGGAAACATCAAATTCGAATCACAGTTTAACATTATAATGAATAAGGAGTTGCAAAGATTAAAATGTTTTTTTGCTAAAATACAAAAAAAAGACATAAAACTGGTTGTCGTATTCTATCTGGCTATCGCAAAATTTATAGAAGAATCAGATGCTCGAAAAAGTCAAATACAATATTTTGATTTGATTGAAGAATTTTGCGATAACAATAATATAGATGTAGTCAGGAGTCACAAGTTAGATTATCGTTATTTTCGTGATAATGATATGACTGTCGACTATACTCATCCGAATGAGAAGGGAACAGAGTTTTTTTCTAATGAGGTTTATAAAACGATAGAGAGATATTTATGAAAAAAATGATTAAACGTATTTGGAAAAGAATATGTAAATTGTTTAAGAAAAAATTTTCTAGTGAACCACCAGAAGATATATATCCAATGTGGTAATGACAGATTATGATAAAAGATAAAAAACTATCTGAGCGTTCTTGTGATTCTATAATTTTTAACTATAGTTTTGGTGGTTTGGGGGTGCTGCTAAAGACGATAGCGTCTGGACAAATTATTTCTGAGCAATTAAACTTGCCATATATCTATGTATGGTTTAATACATGGGATTGTGGTGGGACCGATATTAATGGCAGTGATTTAATTTCAAATGTGGATTTTTTTGTACCTCGATCATATCCCAAAAAACAACATCCAAAACATTTATTCAAAAACAAAAAATATATGTCAGATTGCGTAAAATTTGCCGTTAAAGAAATGCAAAATAAATATAAAAATTGTTTTGATTTCCATGAAATAGGTAAAAGCATTATTTTTCATGCCACGTATTTTAATAAATTTCCGCCTTGCGGTGAAGTGAAAAAAAGAATTTTTCCTGTCTCTCTTATGATATATAATAAATTGAGGGAGATATCACCGTCAAATAAAATTAAAGAAATGGTTGAATATTATGAAAAAGATCATAATATGTCCGAATGCATAGGAGTTCATGTTAGGCGTGGTGATGTCCCAAAACGAAGATTGTTTGGAATAAAAAGGTATTTTAGTTTTTTGAAAAATCATAAAGAATTTAATGATAAAAAAATCTTTTTATGTACAGAAAATCAAAAAGTTATAAACGGATTTAAAGAACGATACAAAGACAGAGTTCTTTTTCGCCCTCCTATTGAAAATAGTAGAGATTCCATAAAAGGGATACAAAATGCTTATACAGATTTATTGTTGCTATCAAAATGTAAATGTATTATAGGAGGGAAAAGTAGTTTTTCTGAAGTCGCTTCGATAATTGGTGGAATAAAAAAATATACTTTAATTAAAGAAGAAAGGTTGTAATTTTTAACAAATGACCACAAAATTTGAAATTATAGAATGGTATGGTAAAGAATATAAAGTTTATGATAAATTTCCTAATATTTGTTTTATACATATAGGAAAATGTGGCGGGAGTTTTATGAGAACTGCTATATTTGATAAACAAATTAAATTAAGAATTATTCATGGACGTAAAGTGAAATTTGATGATAGATTTCAATACTTTTTATGGATCAGAAATCCATTGAACAGATTTGTATCGGCTTTTAATAGCGTTGTAGAATGTGTAAATTATGATGTATCTGGCCTACGTGCCGATGAAATAACTTTAAATAATTGCACTGAACCGAAAGTGGTAAGAAGAAAAATTCGAACTGGTTTTGCTTATTCTAGAAAAAAAGATCATTTGGTAAATTTATTTAAAACCCCTAATGCTTTAGCAGAATCTCTTGCAAATTCAAATAAAAAAATTAAGAATTTGGCTATGAAATTGATAACTGGCAAACTAGCAATTAAACATATACGTAAAGGAATAGGTTTTTATTTAAATAATGGGCAATTCATCAAAAAGCATAATAATAACATACTTCTAGTCGGTAAGATGGAAAAGATGGAAGATGATCTTAAAAAATTTGCCGACATACTTGGTGTAGACGAGTTGGAAAACAAGAAAGTTAGAGAAAATAAATCTAAAAATATTTCTAAATATCTTTCTCCGTTGGCAATAAAAAATTTATATAAATTTTATCGACATACTGACTATAGGGCTTTAAAAGTATTGAAAAATAAAGGTTGGATAGATCAAGAAACTTATGAATCTTATCATGGATATTCAAATTTATAGTTTTGTATTGGGTATATCGATATGATCATAAAACATTTGACAAAGACAAAGACAAAGACAAAGACAAAGACAAAGACAAAGACAAAGACAAAGACAAAGAGTGTTGGAATAGTTAGTAAAATAACTAAAATAGAATTACCTTATTTAAATTCTTTTATTGATTATCATCATAAAATAGGAGTTTCCCAGTTTAGTTTTATCAGTACAAGAATCAATGAAACAAAAGAAATAAAAAAATATTTATGTAATTACCCTTTTGTGAGAATTATTGATAAAGGGGTTGATATAAAAGGGCCAAAAAAGTTACATGGATGTCAAAATATACCGCTAAAACATTTAACCACAGATTGGGTATTATCATTGGACCCTGACGAATATATTATTTTGCCTGATTACGAAAATTTAAATCAGTTTTTGCAGCATAGTCATATCTCATTGCCCTCTAGAACCGGAGGACGTTTGTTTACTTTTAATTGGATACTGATAGCTAATGATCAAATTGAGTATACGACTTTATGGGATGGAATTAAGTGCGATAAGATGTTAAAATATATGGCAAAAAGAGATTATATCAAAATACTTCATGACCACAAGGTAGTATATAATGGTTTTTTAAATTCAAAAAAAGATGTTATTGGCACTTCCCAGCATGGAGCTTATATAGCACACTATTGGGGTAGGACTATTAATGATATAATATTGAAAAGCATTTACCATACAAGCTCAAAAAAAAAGATGTCTTCTTTCAAAAATCTTATTCGAGATATTCAATCTGAGATTCTTCCTCCTCGTCTTAAAATTTTAGCTGCTCTTTGTAAAATGGATAAAAATTTTTCAATACATAAAAGCCCTTTAAAGGTTGATAAAAAAACAGAAAACAAATATATTTACGAAGCGTTGACTAAAAAAGAATATAAAAAAATTAAAACAGTATTTTACCGATATAAAAACAGCATTAACGGTTGCACCGCTTTACGATCACATATGTTTAAACCGGTGGAATTGTTGAAAAAAATGCCACAATAATAATATTATTTTGGCATTTAAAGTCCTTTATTTATTTTATTGGTATTCTTAAGATAATTTCTAAATTCTATGATTTCATTTTTTACTTCTTTTTGACTTCTTCCGTGTATTTTAATCACATTTTTTATTTCATTTTCGCCCTTATTCCCAAAGAAGTAGAAATTATAGTTATCTAGATTCTTATCTAATATTTTTATTCCAAATTTTTCAGGGCATACCCAAATTTCGCTACCAGGCAACGGCATAAATATGGTACAAGACACTATATCATAAGGAACTTTTTCAAGAATATTGATATTAGTTTTAACAGTATCTTTAGTCTGACCTGGCGTGCCGATCATCATAAGCGCTCTGGTTTTAAGTCCTACTTCACGACAGATTTCAAGTGCTTTGATGTTGTCTCGACTTGTCGTTCCCTTTTTGAGCAATTTTAATACATCATCATCGAAACTTTCTATCCCAAATGACACTTCTTTGCATCCAGCGTTTTTAAGCATACAAGCTATTTCTTTACTGAATGGTTTTACTCTGCACGATATCCTCCACGCTATATCTAACGGGGCTACTACATCGCAAAAGTTTTTTACATGCTTGGCGTTTTGCGTAAACATGTCATCAGAGATACGAAATTGCTGTATATTGAATTCTTCCATGACACTTTCAATCTCATACAGTATATTTTGAGGACTTCGATATCTGATAACCTTTCCACACTGTCTAGCTCTAGGGGCGCTACAGAACGCACAAGAGAACGCACAACCTCGACTAGTCAAGATAATAGTGGTCTGTCCTTCCTTGTATCTGTGATTGTATGCAAAGATATTCCCTCCTTGATTATCCCCTAATAAATCTCTAGCCGGTGGTGGTATGGTATCCAAATCTATAACGGGGTCACCGTTATATATCTTTTTGGGTTTACCATGCTTGATGTCGCTAACAATGTCTAAAATCGTTTTCTCTGCCTCACCTTTGCATATAGAATCGATAACAGACCAATCGATAAATTCATCACTATAAGTACCCGGACCTCCGATTATTATATAACTATTTGGGAACTTATCTTTGATGCGTTTAGCAAATCTGTTTGCCTGTAGTAGTTCTACACTTGTAGACGTAATGCCAAAGATATCTGATTCTGTCAAGTCATTTATGGCTTCATCTGTAGAAAAAGAAGTGTAATTCTTTATCTGGACATCTATATCGTTATTTCTTAAAACAGATGCGAGATACATAAGACCAAGGGGGGCTTGAGAATCTGGTTGACTTAGATATGGATGCGGCAAATATATTAAAGTTGTTTTCATTATTATATTTTCGGAAATTAATAATTTTTATCGTATATAGAATTTTTTTTTTAAAGGAAAGTTGTAATTTCTACCGAACAGAACTATAATGGCTTGGAGAAGAATTATGATAAAGAATTATGATAATACGATTAACACTGAAAAGGATGCTCATCCTAATGTAATCGCTCTATCTTTATCACTCCTGTCATCATCGCTATCTAGTTTGTGTCTCTGAGACACGGACCTCGATGGATAGTCCTTTTTGCTTTATCCCGATGTTCTGTGTTTCCGCTTTTTGACAATTAAATATGCTCAAAATACGCTCTCGTAGGCTAACTGGCATAAGCCGCAGATTTCAAACGTCTGTGTTTGTGGGTTCGACTCCCACCGAGAGTATGAGCCTGGGTAGGCTAATTGGCATTGCCGGTTGATTTAAAATCAGCGACGTATGCGAGTTCGAATCTCGCTCCAGGCAGTTAAAGCGGTTGTGGCGGAACGGTAGACGCGTCAGATTGAGAGTCTGGTAGGTGAAAGCCTGTGGAGGTTCGAATCCTCTCAGCCGCATTGTATAACAAGGAGAATAAAATGAATAAACAGAAAGGCTGTCTTTGATGTTTTATTGGAAGTTCAGTTTGGCGAAGGCGGAAAGGACTCGAAACTGTTTGTAGGTGATTTGTTTGCAGCATATGCTAGATATGCTATCGCTAATAAATTGAAAATTGAAAAGTTGTATGATGGAGATGGATATATTTCTGCTAAAATTACTGGTAGAAATTCTTGGAATCTGTTTGAGAACGAAGCTGGTAAGCATTGCGTCCAGCGTATCCCTCCGACAGAATCGAAAGGAAGAAGGCATACTTCCATTATAACTGTTGCTGTAATCAAAATGGATTTAGATTTGCCATTGATTAATTTGTCAGATATTGAGTTTAAAACGCAGGGTGGCCATGGAAAAGGTGGGCAGCATCAAAATAAAACTGATTCTGCTGTTAGAGCTAAACATAAGGTGACGAAAATCGAAGTTTTCATTAATGGAAGAAGTCAACACCAGAATAAACAGAATGCCTTGCGGATATTGACGGCCAAGGTTAATAACCACTATGATAAGAAAAGGCGTGAAAGAGTTCGCCAAGATATACAAAAGCATAGAGGCGGTGGAGGTAGAGG
>Ga0233437_1001451_pt1 | contig 43350 bp, 34 predicted proteins | sample SI_122_August201_FD_182714 | JGI IMG/M metagenome (GOLD analysis project Ga0233437, IMG submission 182714) | Seawater microbial communities from Saanich Inlet, British Columbia, Canada - SI_122_August2016_200_MG | ecosystem: Environmental > Aquatic > Marine > Inlet | place: Canada: British... | reverse complement strand
ACAGAAGGTGCAATACCAAACGCCACCATATCCGCCAAACTGTCATATTCCGCACCAAACGCACTGGTCGTATTGGTCAAACGAGCCACACGCCCATCCAGACCATCGGCTATCATTGCGATAAAAATGGTGATCGCCGCATAATCATACAAACCCTTCGTTGCCGCAACAATGGCATAAAACCCCGCGAAGAGCCCTGCTGTTGTAAATAAATTGGGCAACAAGTAGATACCCTTGGCGAAACGCCGCTCGTTTTGTTCGTCTGTTGTTTTGTTCATCTTTCTCTATCATTGACCGCTCGACTTAGCAGCGTAGTGTAATGTGCTGGTTGAGTCAAGCGGGTTTTGGTTAGCCGTTATTTGTTAGCGGGGAGGAGTAGAGCTCATCACCAGAAACATGCTGCTGTGTTAAAGGTGTTAAAAAGGCATCCTCATACAGCGCTGCACTATCTTGATGCAGCCCAACCCGATCAGCAGCTTGTGCCAGCGAAACAGATGATTCTATCTTACTAGACTTTGGCCGATTGAAGAGGGTTACACGGTATTTTGCTGCGCCCTCCTGCAAGGTTATAAGTGCCTGCCCCGCAGAAGCACATTTATTGCTTGGAGACGTTGTCGCATCACCTAACGCAAACCGAAAGTACGTATACTGTTTAGAGGCTAATTTTCTATATTCCGCTTTACTTAAAGCTTGGTCGAACGATTCTCCCAAAAGACGCCTTACAAGATTGACACAAAGCAGGCTCTCTTTATCTTTACACTCTGCGGAAAACGCAGGAAGCAAGGTTTCTAACGTAAACTTAATTTTACCTTTCTGTATTTGCCCAACTTTCGTATACAGAATATCCTTATAGATATTTAACAACCCATCTTCAATGCGTTTTTTGAAAAATGCTCGCATTTCATTGAACCGGGCATTAACAACACCATGCTGCTTCAGCTTATCTCTCAAGAAATCATACATCGGCGGAAGAATGTGCTGAGAAACAAGAATATCTTTCAATATTTGGCAGGCAATCAAAGACTTAAAAATAGCCTGAAATTTTAAATTGCCTTGGTTACCCTTCTTCCCTATTTGTTCTGTAGCATCCCTCAGTAAGTGTTTAAACGACATCAAACGATCACTGTCAGCATACTCCGAGGCTTGAATAACTTCTTGATACTGCTTTGCGGCTTTCGAATATTGCTTTACATAATGAGATAGGGCGGCATAACCCCAATACCAAACATCGTTCGAGTCGTATTGCTTTATTATGGAAACGGTTAGATCCGAGCTGGTCGCGGTCATACACTCATCCGAAAAATCCTCATCTGCCACCGAACGCTCATTAAACGCACGATGTCCGCTTAAAACCTCAGCATCAGCAGCAACCTGACTTCCTTTGCCTAAAGAAGGCTCTAAAGATTGCTCATTCGCCAATGCATTGCATATCTGATCCTGCTTTGCACTTTGAAGCACCGTCTGCTTTTGTTTTTCTGTAAGCTGGAGCGCCCTCCTTTGCTCTGTCTTCAATTGATCCTTGAGAGCTACAAGACTTTCTTGCAAGCGGGCGACCGACAGGAAACTCTCATGCGCGGTGAAGCCTGCCTGAATATCGCTAAAACCCTGTTTCATTTCTTGCAGTACTTGCATATCCATCGCATCCATCATGCCTTCAAACGCTTTAATTTCTTGCTCTAATTCTTTATATGCCTTATAGAATACCCTAACCTCTTCGAATTTAGTTTCTAACTCAGAAAAACGCCCCTCTAAAGAAAAATGCATCTTCTTAATTATACCAAATGAATAGAAATCAATGTTAACAAGCAATTTCTCAAGATCTTGAAGTAGCAAATTACTCTTGTCATATAAACAAGCACCTTGAAAAAGCTCTAAAAACTCATACTCAGGTTGAAACTTAGCCGTTATCTTGTTTTTTAATGTTGCCAATTTTTCTTTAGTAATCTTGGCCCTGCCCGCTGCTCTCCGAACACGCTCCTGCTCAACGCATGCTCGTAAAGCATAATCATCATATTTTTTTTGTGCATCAGCGAAATTCATACAAGCATCCAAACTGCTCGACAGATCAAACAACCCCGTCAAAATAGCTTGCTGCTCACTAGTATACTGCCTCTCAGCAGTCAAAGGGTTAATGATCGATTGAATGTTGTCTCTTAAGCCTTTAATTTTTTCCGTTCGTTTGCTCTGGTAAATTTGGTATTCACGATCAGCATCTTTAAGAGCTTGCCGTTTTTCCTTTATAGAAAACCCATCGCCTACTGCATACATCAGAAGCACTTGATTACAGGCGTTACGCACCGAATGAAATACCGGATCCCCTTCATAATCACTCAAGCGATTTTGAATCGTCTTAATAATTCCCTCTTCTGTCTCAGCCTCACGTGAAGATGATCCGCGGTCATTTGATTTATTTAATACAACTGACTCCCCTACATTGAAATCAGTTGATTTTCCCTGAGATACGTCCTGGACAATAGCACACTGCCGAGCCACTTGATTCAATATAGTTACAAAACGATCAAGCCCTTTCTCTTGCGCACTCCGCAAAACCAGCCCAAACCGAGAAGGCTCCAGCTGAAAAACCACTCTGACGTCCGTCATCTTCGCAAATAAGTCTGGCCTCATACCAATTTTTTTTAGCTGAGCCCTTAATTGCGCCAATGCAACTTGATCACTACTCACAAACTCTATTTGTATCTGAGAAGCGTTTGGTTCGGATAGCAAGCGCCATGCTTTTATTACGACTGGTCTCGTCACGGTATCATTCTCCTAAGTATAGATTACTATGATTATTAAAACGGCATTGTAAATGAGCGTGCGCAAAAAATCAACGCGCTTAGCTGCCAATCAATGATGATAACTCCGCACCATCTCCGCCTCACCCAGCAAATGCCGCCTCATAGCCTGCTTAAGCATCCGCCTTTGAACCTCCGCAGGCAGGTGTAACTTGGTATTCAGTGCATATAACGCCAGCACATAATGATGCTCACCCAACGGTGAGCATGGCCATCATAAGCTAAATACAGGTTTTTGTGAAAAATCACCCAAACATTGCTTTGCAAGCACAGCACACACCTCTTAATGGAGTAACCTTGGGTTAGTTGATGTACGCATTAAAAGCTTGCGGTTCGGAACAAGAGCTAACTCGCGGTGCGTTTTTTCTATAAATTCCATACCAAGCCAAGACTGTAGATTTCGGCCGACTGAAGGTTACAGCGTGGCTTTCTGCCTTCTTCCACAAAAAACGCAATGCGTTTGCCATAAAAATTGGTTCATTTTCCGAAGACGTGGCTGCATCGTTTAACGCAAACCAAAAACCAACATGCTGAGAAGCTAACTTTTTATATTCATTTTTAGTGAAAGCGTTATCGAGCGAGCCCCCCAGAAGATGTTTCACAAGCCGGATACAAAGCAAGCTCTCCTTATCTGAAAACGCCGTTAAAAACAGAGGAAACAATGTCCCTAATGTAAATTTAATTTTATGTTTATCTTGTTGCATCTCCTTAGCTGACGAATACAAAATATCCTTGTAAACACTCAGCAACAAACCTTTAATGCGATTATTACAAAAAGCCTTCATTGTCTCGAAGTCAGCATTAACAAGGCCCCGCTGCTTCATTTCACCCTTCAAAAGCACCCACATCCTCCCGGGGAGCTCTCGCTCGAAAACAACATTATCTTTCAACATTTGACAAGCCACCAAACATTTAAAAATAATAGCCGACAACATCAAACCATCCTGATAATTCTTCTTGCTTATTTGTTTTGTAGCATTCTGAAGTAAAGTTTTAAACGTATTCAAACGATCACTGTCATCATACGCTAGACTTTGAATAACTGCCTGGTCCTCCTTTGCCGCGCTTAAGCATCGCTTCACATAAGGCAATAAAGCAACATAGCCTAAATCACATACGTCTTTCGAGTCATGTTGTTGTACATTCTGTGCTTGCTCGAGCATATACTCGCGATCATTAGGGGGCACATCATCTTTGAGCATGTACCCGAAATCACCAAAGGGCACATCATCTTTGAGCGTGTACTCGAAACCACCAAAGGACACATCATCAGCATAAGGCACATCATCTTTGAGCGTGTACTCGAAACCACCAAAGGACACATCATCAGCATAAGGCACATCATCTTTGAGCGTGTACTCGAAACCACCAAAGGACACATCATCACTATCATCGTTGCATATGTCTTCGAAACCATCAGAAGACACATCATCATCACCAAAAGAAATACTAGTGCTATCTTGAGAAATGTCGAGTAGAGATTGGCGCTCAGGGGAAGCTTGGATCTCGCTTACTCGCTCTCTTAATATTTCTTTAGAGCAAATTATCTTGCCCTCTTTCCGAATATACCGCCTCTCAACCTCTACTAGACGGACATATTCATCGTACGCTTTTCTTGCAGCATCAGAACCCAGGCTTTCTGCACTAACAGCCAGCTTCAACAACATCTCCACAAGACCCTGTCGCTCGTTAGCATACCATGCATTGATGTCAAGCGAGTCAATTAACAACTGAATATCAGCCCTCAATACATTAATTGCTTTCACTTCTTTTATTCGCTGGCCGTTTTCGTAAAGCTGACGCTGACGTTCAGCATCTTGCCTCTCCGCATCAAGGCAGCGAGGCTTTTCCCGAGGTAAAGCACACTGCTCCGCTATTGGATACAACGCATCTACAAGACCATCAAGCCCATGCTCTTTCGCTTTCCGCAAAACAAAGCTCATCTGAGAATACTCCAGCCGAAAGAGCACCCTGATGTCCGTCATTTTCGGAAGCGAGTCATGCTTCAGACCCATCTGTCTTAGCTCAACCATCAATAGCGCCAATGCAACTAGGCCGCTACTCACACACTCTATTCTTATCTGATCAGCATCTGGATCTGGCTTTAATAGCAAACGGCAGTTTTTTATTGCGAATGTTTTTTTAGGGGATCTTATCTTAACCTCATCCCGAATACGGCACCTCTCAACCTCTAGCCGACAGACGCATGTATCGTATATTTCTTTTGCAACCTTAAAACCCAGGTTTTCTGCATAAGCAGACACCTCCAACAGCATGCCCATAACATCCTCTTGCTCGTCAGTATAGGGGTGAAAAGAATTAATTAACAACAGAACATCATGCCTCAATGTATTCATTTTTTTTGCTTCTTCCTCCAAAGAAAAATCTTCTGCTGTATTGATTTCCTCTTTTCTCTCTCTCGCTTGTGAAGATGACTCATGATCACTTGATTGATTTAAGACAACTGGCTCCCTTACCTTGAAAGCAACGGCTGGTTTTTTCATAAAATTATTTTCCTAGATATGGATTACTATGATTATTAAAACGGCATTGTAGATGAGTGTGCGCAAAAAATCAACGCACTTAGTCGCCAATCAATGCCGATAACTCCGCACCATCTCCGCCTCACCCAGCAAATGCCGCCTCATAGCCTGCTTAAGCATCCGCCTTTGAACCTCCGCAGGCAGGTGTAGCTTGATATTGAGCGCATATAACGCCAGCACATAATGATGCACACCCAGCGGTGGGCATGGGCCATCGTATGCGAAGTCTTTGGCGCTGTTTTCGCCCTCTTTGGCGCCTCCGGGTAGTTGCCTTAAGTCTCGAGATAATGTGCGTACATTGCTGGGAATATTGTACACAATCCAATGTGTCCAGGTGCCTACAGAGGCGTCGGGGTCTGTCATGATGAAGGCAAAGGATTTCGTACCATGTGGCACACCTCGCCAATAGAGACTGGGAGAGACGTCAATGCCGTCGCAGGTGAATGCGGGAGGAATCATGCTACGAGCAAGATCGGGGCTTTTTAGTTCGAAGTGTCCGGCGTGCAGCGTGGAGACCATGAACAGCGTGCTCAGGATTATTACTAGCCGTCTTTTCATGTCACCGCACCGTTACTGTTTGTAACGCATCTGCATGACTTAAATCCCGTGATGTCGTTTTCAACGCTTTCTCCAAAAAAGCCACATTCGCAGCCCACGCCTCTCGGTTCGCTTTCGCCTGTTTAATGGCTGAACCACCAAATGCCAACATTATGCCCGAGGCGTTTTTGCGTAAGACGGTTGTTGGCAAACCAGGGCAAGAGAAATAATGTCCTGCGCCTTTGTAGTGCGCAGCTTCAAACGGATGATTACTGCCTCGGTATTTTTTATACCTGGCAACAATTTTTTTGCTCATTAACTTGGTGGGCATCACAAGATTAACGTTGCCTGACATTAACAAAACCGGTGATTGAATATTCTCAGTTGGAATTCTTGTAAAGGGCGCTAAAGAAGCACTCAATGCTTTTCTATAACATCGGCGCAATTTGATGCCTGAGCGTTTTTTAACGGGGTTTCGCAGGTGCAGCTTATACCATAACTGATATTTGATTTTCTCCACAAAATAAATATCTCTGCGCAAACCCAAGGCAGGTAAGGGTTCGCCTTGATAGCTCCAAGTGTGGAGCCGTTTAGAGGGTTTAGTGGAGAAGCTCTGCCAAATCAGATGCGAAGGCGATTCAAGTATCATTGAATCTAATTTCATGGCGGGGAAATACGATGCGCACGCCAATAACGCTTCGGCGCCTTTAGCAAAACCGTAAGCCACCACTTTGTCATTCTTTTCTGCAATCTCATCTCGAACATGTTGATACGCCTCTAAAAAAGATTCCAGAGGAAAGGTTTGAGCATGCTTATACTTGGGCGCATAATCAAACAAGACGATGGTATAACCTAATGATGCAAATAATTTTGCTTTCAGCCGCAAAGTCATCGCACCACTCTCACCGGGTAACATCAACATCACCAACGGTTTTCTATGTGCCGTCGGCACATAGAGTTCTGACTTAACGTCTGCGATTTGAACTTTTTTGCATCGAACATGCGTCGCTTGGAATTTGCGCACCAAGCTGGTGGTTTCTAAGACATTGCCTTTGTACCTGACTTCTAATTTAACTTTAAGTTCTTGATCATTCATCGGGTAAAAACACGTCGCTTGATTATCTTGACGATGCGGCCGCATCGACCAGAAGATCCCCATGGGATCAATGCGAGAATAGCTGCCTGCAACAGGCTTGTGTGTTTTCAGATCAATCACGCCGTCTTTAGTGGTGATGAAGCTAGTTTGTGACTGCCAGAAATTCCCTGAGCGATCAAATTGTGTCGCCTTGATGGAGACGCGTTCACCGGCGGGTAAATGAGTGACTCTAATATGAACAGGCTCGTGAATTAAATCGGAGGTGGCGTTGATTTCAAACATGACGTTCCTTCGTTCTTTGCTATAAGTTAGGGGGGTATTATAGCGCTTAGGACGAGGGGTTTTCCAGAAGATTATTCTGTCTTGACCAAAAACAAGCTCAAAATAAACGACACAAAAAACGCCGCAGGAATCAGCGCTAACGCCCAGTGATAATCACTCACAGAAAATAGCTCAACGCCATGCAGCCAGTGCCCACCGGCTTGCGCCTGCAGAATATCACCCACAACCGGCAATGCAACCGCGCCGCTCAAGCTAATCATCATAATAACTAGGCTAAAGGCAATGGGAGACGCCTCCAGTGAAACATGTTGCTTCACATAGCTCATCGAAAGAATCGCGGCACCTATGCAAAAACCAAGCACAAAAATCACTGCGAAAAGAAGATAGATAGACTCTGGTCGCCAATAAATTAATGCAAGGCTTGCGCAAAACCCGAGTAACGCAAAAAGGCGCATGACCCGCCGAAGAGGGAAAATATCGCTCAACCAACCCAACAAAGGTGCGCCTATGCCATAACCGATAAAAATCATGCTTAAACCTAAACGAATAAACACGCTGCTGTCTTGATATTCCGCATGCAAAAACGGCGTGCCCCACAACCCTGAGAAGACAACCAATGGCAAGCAAATAAACCCTGAAAACACGCCAGCCAACCAAACTTGTTTGGTTCGAATGACTTGTGCAAAAAGATGAAAGGTTTCCGACCAGCCTTTATGCGCCCGTTGATCAGCTTGCGCGTTTGGAACCCGCTTGCCTCTCCTTATGAACAACACCCCAAACAGCAAGAGTACAAAACTAATGATCGCCGCAACCCACATTACATGTCGCCAGCTTGTTTCCGTAAGATAAAACGCCAACGGTGCGCCACCCAGAAAGCCGCCCACTGTGCCAAGCGAAATCGTCAATCCATTCAAGATAGGAAAGATTTTTTTGCTAAAATGCAAACGAATAATGACCACAGCAAGCAACAAGGCAAACGCCGCACCCGCGCCAATCAAAATACGCCCCAAAAACAAGGTGCTTACAGCCGTAGCTTCTGCCATCAAAAGCGAACCGACACCACATAACGACGTCGAAATAATAATGCTGAGTTTAAGACCATAACGTTCAACAATCAGGCCTGCAAAAATTTGCACGATTATATAGGCATAAAAAAACGATGCGGCAACAAAACTCAATGTAACGGCATCGATCTTAAATCCATGCATCAAAGCATTGGCCACCGGAGAGATCGATACGCGTAAAATGTATTGGTGACAATAGAAGACAGCGGCGATTAGCCAAATGAATAAAGGATAGAGTAAAAGCAAGATTGGTTTATTTGGTTTCATTAAACTAGAATGTCCGCTGTCGATCATTCATCCATCTTAACAAATCTTTTCGTGGTTAGCCAAAGCAATAAGCTACTGCCCATCCCAACCAAGATAGGCAAAAAACCCAACCCAAAAAAAAGAAAAGCAAAAAGCACTGCGATAAGCGGCGCAAAAAAAACATAAGGGTACCTTGCCACGGAAAAAATATAGCCGCGCACCACCTCATCAACATAAAAAAAGAACACTAACGACAGAAGACCAATCCAGGCGCCTCGCCAAACAAGTGCTTTTAAATTAAATCTCGGCGGTCTAACAAGAAACCCAACCAGTATGGCAAGCGCTGCAGCTATGTAAGCTGTGAGACTCAATGTTTTATAGAAATCAAACCCGAAAATCATGATAGCAAGCAAGGTACCAGTACCCAAATAATAAATCGCGAAGACAATGATCAATCTTGGATCTGAGCATTTATTCCTCATGAGATAAAACCTCTTTTGTATAGAGCGAAAGCCGCAACGCCGCCGATTTCACCTGAACGTATACAGACATCGCCGGCACCAGATTTAAACGCTCCTTAGACTGACGTGTAATACGCGCGAGCAGTTGGGTACCGTGAAGATCGAGTTTCACCAAGCATTGTCCGTGATGGCTTTGTCGTGATGTTGTGTCGATTTCGGTGATAGTGGCGGGGAAAACATTGAGAATAGTGGTTTGCTCGGGCTTTTTGAGCGTGATGCTTACGTCCCTTGCACGAATGGAGATGCGGTGGCGGGTTTTGATGGCGACGTCTTGAAATGGCACGAGGATGGTGCCGCCTGAAAAGCTTAGGTGGGTTAGGCCGAAGGGTTGATCGTGCTTGGTGACGGTGGCGTCAAAGACGGCGCTTGCTTGGTCGCTGTGTGATAAGGGAAGATCAAGTTGCGTGAGTAAGGTTGTTGCCTCCCCTGCTGCGGTTATTTTGCCTTGTTGCATAAAAACGATCGTGTCTGCGAGTTGGAGCATTTCGCGCCAGCTGTGTGTGACGTAAATGACGGGGATGGAGGTTTTTTCTCTGAGGCGTTTTAGACAGGTGAAAACATCTTGTTTGCTTTCTTCGTCTAAGGCTGAGACCGGCTCATCCATTAACAAAACATCGGGGGCGGTTAGAAAGGCTCTGGCGATCGCGATACGTTGTTTTTCTCCGCCGGATAAATCGGTGACTTCGCGCTTTAATAGGTTTTCTAGTGATAGATATTCGACGACTTCTTCGTAGCTTATGTCGCTGGTATTGGTAGATTCCCTGGATCCCGTGGTCAAGCCACGGGATGACATACGTTGCTCACGAGATGGCATTGTTCTAGCATTGTCATCCCGTGGCTTGACCACGGGATCCACGCCGCCCCCTGTCAAAGCCCGCTTATTTTTACGCGCACGCGTATACCCATACAATAAATTCTGCTTCACACTTAAATGCGGGAACAAATACCCCTCTTGAAACACATAGCCCACCGCACGCTTCCACACCGGACGAAAATAATGCGCGTCGGCATCTTGCCAACAATGTTCTTTCACCATCAACTTGCCCTGCTGCGGTTTTTCTAAACCCGCTATACAGCGTAACAAGCTAGATTTACCTGCGCCTGAACGACCGAAGACAACGGTGATGCCGTTATCTGGAATGCTAAACTCGACATCTAACAGAAAGCTTTTGCGTTGTAATTGAAAGTGTCCTGTGATCTTTCCCATGCGTTAAATACCCTTCTTCTGGTAAAAACGATTCGCGCTGAATACTGTTAATAACACAACAAAAGAAAAAACCAACAAGCCAAACGATAAGACATTCGCTTGGTGATATTGTAACTGCTCAACGTAATCAAACACAGAAATCGAAACGACCTGGGTTTTGCCGGGGATATTACCACCAATCATTAAGACCACACCGAACTCACCTAAAGTATGCGTAAAGCCCAACACAATGGCTGAAAGAAAACCACGTCGGCTTAACGGTAAAATCACTGTGAGAAACCGATCCCATTTGGAGGCGCGCAAGGTTGCAGCTAGCTCTAAGGGGCGTTGATCCATGGATTCAAAAGCATTTTGCAGCGGTTGAATCACAAAAGGAAAAGAATAAATCACGGAACCTATGACCAAACCTTTGAAGGTAAATACCAGGCTCGATCCTGTTAATTGCTGCCAGGCATGCCCTATCCAACCGCCCGACCCTAGCACAATCAATAAATAAAAACCCAAGACCGTGGGGGGCAATACCAAGGGCAAGGCCACAATGGATTCGATAAGCGATTTAAAGCACGTGCGGGTACGAGAGAGCCACCACGCTAGCGGCGTGCCAATGAGCAATAAAATAATCGTGGTGGTTCCTGCCAACCGGAGACTGATCCATAAGGGGGTTAGCATGCTCATCGGCGTGGAAGCGCATAACCCGAGGCTTTAATGACTCGACGAGCTTGTTTGCTTTTTAAGAAGTGGATAAAACGATACGCGGCTTTATTGCCTTTGGCGTGAGACAATAGCACGGCTTGCTGCTGAATCGGATGATACATCGATGATGGCACGCGCCACACATCCTTCGCATGAGCATTCACTTGCGAGAGCGCCACAAACCCTAATGATGCATTTTTGCTAGCAACAAAGTTATAGGTTTGTCCGATGTTTTCGCCAAAGACCATGTGCGGTAGCCAGGCTTTCCAACGGTGCAATGTTTTCAAGGTTTCTTTTGCGGCAATACCATAAGGTGCAAGCTTTGGATTCGCCAGTGCCATTTTATCACTGCTCGGCTGCTGTCGTAACAAAGACAAACCTTCTTGATGGATATCGCGCCCCGGCAACCACAATACCAAACGCCCAATGGCATAAGTAAAACGAGAGTCTGGGACTATTTTTCCTGCCTTATCTAACAACTTCGGTCGCCAGGCGTCCGCGGAGAGAAAGACATCATAAGGGGCGCCATGGATGATTTGCGCATACAGCGAGCCCGTTGCACCAGGGCTGACATCCACCGTAATGTGCGTCTTTTTTTTGAAAATCTTAACGAGTTTCTGCAAGGTTGAAGCAAAATCGGAAGCCACTGCAACAGAAATGGAAACGCCCCCTAAACTTAAGGAGGCGCTTAAAAAACAAGACAGGGCAACAGCTAAAGCAAGCTTTCCTCGCTTAGTAGCCACCGCTTCCTCTCCTGCGTACGATTTGGTAACCCACGCGTGTCACATAAAGCACGGGAGCACTGAAGATATGAACCAATCGAGTGAATGGGAAAATAACGAAAATCGTTAAGCCGAGGATAATATGCAGCTTAAAGACCATCGGTACATTCACAATAAAGGCAGCAGCACCTGCACGGAATGTCACAATGTGTTGTGCCCAATAAGCTAGCGCTTCCATTTCAGTTCCGCTGGAGTGAATAGCAGAAAGAGGAATCGTTGCCAGACCTAACATTAATTGCACGTACAAGAGCAAAATGATGAAAATATCCATCCAGCTACCTGTAGTTCGCACCCGTGTCACGAACAAACGTCGGAACACTAAAAAGGTTAAACCAATGAAAGCAAAGGTGCCAAACACACCGCCGGCAATCATCGCCATCATTTGCTTGTGATGCACAGAAATAACAAGTGTATACAATGATTCAGGCGTTAACAGCCCAACAAGATGCCCGAGAAACAATAACAAAATACCCACATGGAAAAAGTTGCTCGCGACTCTCATGCCTCGCTTAGAGACAAACTGACTCGAACCTGACTTCCAACCGTATTGCGCGTAGTTAAAACGCAACAAGCTTCCAACAACAAAGATGGTCGCCGCAATGTAGGGGTAATATTCGAAAAAGAATTGTTGAAAAAAACCGACTTGCACTGTCACTATCATTCTCCTTTTAGCTCTTCAGATTTAAAATTGTTAACAAAATGTAAGGTCTCTTCCTTACTGCCAAACGCCGCTGGCTCACGCCACTTCTCATCCAAGGCTTTATTAGTGATTTTCTTACTATCGTAACCCACCAACACCTTATTGACCAACTTACTGTCCGTCCGTCTGGGCGACAATGACTCCAACGCTGCAAAGACTGTAGCATATAAGCAATCGTGCTGAGCAAGACGGCGCTGTAAAACAGCAAACGTATCCACTCGTTCAGCAAGCTCTTTCAGTGCGATATCTTCAGGAAGCAAAGAAAGATATTCCAGAAACACCGGCATATAATCAGGCATTTCACCAGGTTGTAGCTGTATACCCGCGTCATCGTAATGCGCCAACAAATCCACCATGGCTTGACCGCGTTCACGAGAATCACCAAAGGTATGTTCGAACAATTGCAATGACAGTAAATTTCTGAAATCAAACAAGTTAACGTATTGTTCTTGTAGATCCAACATCGGTGTCTGCTGCAAATGATCAAGCAACGTTAGCAACGCCTGAGTATGCTCAGGCGCTAACAACGTTTCTTCATTCAGTACAGCACGACAATCGCCGAATGCTTCTATCACGCCCTCAAGCGGATACATTAATAGAAAGCCTAACGCTTTATACGTTTTATGCGTTTTATACATCTTCTTCACTGGCTTTGATGCCTCCAAAAAGGTTGGTCGCCGGCTTGCTGGCGTCAAAGTTAGTATCATCCAGTGTAAAGCCTGACGCTGCTCGTTTACCAAACGCATCTTTAAGACCAAGCTCTGTATGCGCTGTTGGCACCACAAAACGATCTTCATACGCTGCCAAGGCAAGGTAACGATACATCTCTTCCACTTGTAACGGTGTTAGATCAACGCCTTCTAATGCTTCCACATTGGGCTCATCACCAATTTTCTTGCTTCGCATGTAGGCACGCATCGCTAGCATTTTTTCTAACGCTTCAACAACCCATTTTTCCTTACCAGCAGTAAGCATGTTAGCCAAGTACTTCACAGGAATACGCAAGCTCTTCACGTCAGGAATAATACCGTTTTTGCCGAGCGCACCACTTTCTACAGCAGATTGAATCGGGCTCAGTGGCGGGATGTACCACACCATAGGTAACGTTCTGTATTCAGGATGTAAAGGAAATGCAATTTTCCAATCAATCGCCATTTTATAAAGCGGTGAGTTTTTAGCAGACTCTATCCAGCTATCCGGCACGCCGTCTTTTTTCGCTTGCGCGATCACAGCAGGATCATTCGGGTCTAAAAAGATATCAAGTTGTGATTTGTAAAGATCTTCTTTATCTTCAACACTGGCCGCGTCTTTAATTTTATCCGCATCATAAAGCAAAACACCTACATAACGAATACGGCCTACGCACGTTTCAGAACACACGGTCGTTTGCCCGGATTCAATACGCGGATAACAGAAAATACATTTTTCTGATTTGCCGGTATGCCAGTTGTAATAGATTTTTTTGTAAGGACATCCACTAACACACATACGCCAGCCGCGACACTTGTTTTGATCAATCAAAACAATGCCGTCTTCTTCACGCTTATAAATCGCGCCAGAAGGACAAACAGCAACACACGCAGGGTTTAAACAATGCTCACACAAACGAGGCAAATACATCAAGAACGTATTCTTGAATTGACCGTAGATGTCTTTTTGCATGTCATCAAAGTTTTTATCTTTACCACGCTTCATGAACTCACCACCTAGGATTTCTTCCCAGTTGGGTCCCCATTTGATTTCCATGGATTTACCCGTGATCGCCGAGATAGCTCGCGCTACAGGAACAATCGGTGTTTTCGGTGCGTTTTGTAGATAACTATAATCGTAAGTGAACGGTTCATAGTAATCATCAATCTCTGGCATTTTCGAGTTGGAAAAGATGCTCGCAAGAACCTTGGTTTTGTTTCCAAGCTTGGGTACAAGTTTGCCGCTTTTTTTGCGGATCCAACCACCACTCCAACGTTCTTGATCTTCCCAATCTTTTGGATAACCAATACCAGGTTTACTTTCTACATTATTGAACCAAGCATATTCCATGCCTTTACGAGAGGTCCAAACGTTCTTACACGTCACTGAACATGTATGACAACCGATACATTTATCCAGATTTAGTGTCATTGCAACTTGAGCACGAATTTTCATTACTTAACCTCCCTTACCCATTCAACTTTTTCTAACTTACGAATAATCACAAATTCATCGCGATTACAGCCCACGGTACCATAGTAGTTAAATCCGTAGGACAATTGAGCATAACCGCCAATCATGTGTGTTGGCTTCGTGCAAACCCGCGTAACAGAGTTATGAATACCACCACGGCCCTTGGTCGTTTCGCACAGTGGTGTGTTCACGATTTTTTCTTGCGCGTGATACATCATGCACATACCTTCAGGTACCCGCTGACTCACCACGGCTCTTGCTGCAATAGCGCCATTGACGTTATAGGCTTCAATCCAGTCATTATCTTCAATGCCGATTTTAGCTGCGTCAATTTCACTAAGCCAGATAATAGGACCACCACGACTTAACGTCAACATGATCAAGTTATCCGTGTAAGTACTGTGAATACCCCATTTTTGGTGCGGTGTAATAAAGCTTAACGCTACTTGTTTACGATCTTCACCCTTTGTTTTCATGATCGGATGAATCGTTTTAGTATCAATCGGTGGCTTATACACACAGAGTGATTCACCAAACGCGCGCATCCAAGCGTGATCCTGATAAAGCTCTTGTCGCCCGGTCAATGTACGCCATGGAATAAGCTCATGAACATTCGTGTAACCTGCATTATAGCTCACTTCTTCAGATTCAATACCACTCCAGGTAGGTGAAGAAATAATTTTACGAGGTTGAGCTTGCACATCACGGTAGCGAATTTTTTCATCTTCGCGCTTGGTAGCAAGATGCGTATGATCACGCCCTGTGAATTCGCCCAAAGCACTCCAAGCTTTCACAGCAACCGCGCCGTTAGTTTCAGGAGCTAAGGATAAAATCATTTCAGCCGCATGAATGTCGGTTTCTAGTTTAGGTTGACCAAACGCAATGTTGGTTTCATCAGTGACGGTGTAATTTAACTGACGCAACTCTTCAACTTCATGTTGCGTATTCCAGTCAATCCCTTTACCGCCATTACCTATGGTATCCAACAGAGGTCCAATCGAACAAAACTTTTTGTAAGTATTCGGATAGTCTCGTTTAATAGGAACAATTTTCGGCATTGTTTTTCCTGGGATAGGATCACACTCGCCTTTCTTCCAATCTTTAACGTTGTTGGTTTGACCTAGCTCCATCGGCGTATCATGCTGCATAGGTAGCAACACAACATCTTCTTCGCAACCAAGATGGCCAGGGCATAATTCAGAGAACTTCTCTGCAAGACCTTTATAGATACTCCAATCGCTACGACTTTCCCAAACAGGATCAATCGCTGCAGACAATGGATGAATGAAAGGATGCATATCAGAGGTATTTAAATCGTTTTTCTCATACCAAGATGCGGCAGGTAAAACAATATCGGAATACAACGCTGTCGTTGACATACGGAAATCCAATGTCACCAACAGATCCAATTTACCTTCCGGCGCATCATCATGCCAAACCACTTCAGACGGTTTCTGCGCACTTAATCGACCGAGGTCTTCGCCTTGAATACCATTTTGCGTACCCAACAAATATTTCAACAAATATTCATGGCCTTTACCGCTGGATCCCAACAAGTTAGAACGCCAAACAAATAAGTTACGCGGGAAGTTTTTAGGGTTATCTGGATCGTCACAAGACATCTTCAAATCACCAGACTTCAATTGGTCCACTACGTAATCTGACACACTTTGATTCGCAGCTTCCGCTTTTTTGCTAATGCCCAAAGGATTATCTTGCAGTTCTGGACATGATGGCAACCAACCGAGCCGCTCTGCTTTCGCATTACAGTCAATCAATGACATCTTATCCCAATCTTCTTTATCATCCGCCAAAGGTGACAGAATTTCACCCATGCGAAGTTTTTCATAACGCCACTGACTTGAGTGCGCATAAAAGAAGGATGTACCATTCATATGTCTTGGTGGTCGCTGCCAATCTAGGGCAAACGCTAATGGCGTCCAACCGGTTTGTGGACGCAATTTTTCTTGTCCTACATAGTGAGCCCAACCGCCCCCAGACTTACCGACACAACCACACATGACCAACATGTTGATCAAGCTACGGTAGTTCATGTCCATGTGGTACCAGTGATTCATCGCAGCGCCCACGATAATCATTGAGCGCCCTTCTGTCTTCTCAGCATTTTCTGCAAACTGTGTTGCAACACTGATAACGTCAGCACGTTTAACACCAGTGATTCTTTCTTGCCAAGCCGGTGTGTACGGTTGATCATCATCAAAGGATTGTGCGATGTTTTCTCCGCCCAAACCTGCATCAACACCGTAGTTCGCCATGAATAAATCAAACACCGTGGCAATAAAGGTTTCGCCTTCTTCAAGCTGCACTTTACGCACGGGAATATTCCGCAAAGAAATATCGTCGTGATCTGTGTGTGTATAGTGTTCGTTTTCACGGTTACCAAAATAAGGGAACGCAACGTTCAAGACGTCTTCTTTGGTTTCCATCAATGAAAGTACTGGCCAAATATCTTCGCCCGTATTGAGGTTTTTCGTTTCAAGGTTCCAATGACCCTTCTCACCCCAACGTGAACCAATGGTTCCGTTTGGCACAACAAACGCATCCGTTTTGCTGTCGATCACCAATGTTTTCCATTCAGGGTTGTTTTCTTCGTCTATGCTACCTGCGAAATCACTGGCTCTGATAAAGTTTTCAGGCACATAGTAATCTTCGACTTTTTTAAGTCTAACCAAGAACGGCATATCCGTGAACCGACGACAATAGTCATCGAAGTATTCGGTTTTCTTATCAACGAAGAATTTCTTCAGAATCACGTGACCCATAGCCATCGCAAGCGCTGCATCCGTACCTTGTTTTGGATGAAGCCAGATATCTGAGAATTTCGCTGCTTCACTGTAATCCGGTGTGACCACAACCGTTTTCGTACCAGAGTAACGCGCTTCTGACATGAAGTGAGCATCCGGTGTTCTTGTTTGTGGCACATTCGAGCCCCACATCATTAAGAAGGAAGAGCTATACCAATCCGCACTTTCAGGTACGTCGGTTTGCTCACCCCACGTTTGTGGTGAACTTGGAGGTAAATCACAATACCAATCGTAGAAGCTCAAACACGTACCGCCAATCAATGACAAGTAACGTGTACCAGCCGCGTAAGATACCATTGACATCGCAGGAATCGGAGAAAATCCGGAGATACGGTCAGGTCCGTATTCTTTCGCGGTGTAGATGTTAGCAGCAGCAATGATTTCATTAACCTCATCCCAGCTGGAGCGAATAAATCCACCCATACCACGTTCTGTTTTGTAGGCTTGCGTACTGGCAGGATCTGTTACCAAATGTTCCCAAGCTTTCACAGGGTCGCTGTAGGTAGTTCGTGCTTCACGCCACAATTTCACCAAAGCGCCACGCACCATTGGGTGCTTCAATCTTGCAGCACTATAAATATACCAAGAGTAACTTGCACCACGCTGACATCCACGAGGCTCGTGATTTGGCAAGTCGTAACGTGTACGAGGATAATCGGTTTGCTGGGTTTCCCAGGTGATCATGCCGTTCTTGACATAAATCTTCCAACTACAAGAACCGGTACAGTTGGTACCGTGCGTAGAACGAACGATTTTGTCGTGCTGCCACCGATGCCTGTAACCATGCTCCCAGTCTCTGTTCTCTGTCACGGTAGTACCGTGGCCATCAGAGAACTTAACCTGACGTCGCCCTACAAAATACGAAAACTTATCTAATAATCCACTCATGAAAGCTCCTAATGTGGTTCCTGAAACCAAAAAAATCCGCTGCTGACCCGGAGATCCTCAGCGGAGTTCTAAACTCGTTTACTTAACATTTAACATTTTGTTTTTGCATTTTTCCTCGAATACCAAATCCAAGTAATGCACAAACAAACGGCATAAAAAACAATAAAACTATACAGCGCCGTATCCGGTGATCCCGTCAAACGAATCGACGTACCAAATGACTTCGGCAGAACAAAGGCACCGTAGGCTGCAATGGCTGAACTAAAGCCAAGCACCGGCGCTTTTTCCTTCGGAGGAAAACAGACGCCAATCATACGGAAGATGGAACCATTCGCAACACCTGTGGTTGCAAACAGAATCATGAACATCGTGAAGAAACCCCAGAAGCTTCTGTGGGCATCACTAAGAAAATAGATAACACCAAAAACAGCCAAGATCATAAGCACGATATCCCAAAAGGTCACCAACGCACCGCTGTCAATTTTGTCTGAGACCCAACCACCTACAGGTCGGACCAACGCCCCGATCATGGGACCAAGAAACGCATAATGCAATGGGTTAACCATTGGAAACTCAGTCTTGATCAATAAAGGAAACGCTGCTGCATAGCCAATAAATGACCCGAAAGACATAATATAGAGAATGGTCATCAAATACATATGCTTACGCGCAAAAATAACGACTTGCTCATGCAGCGGTGTTTGCGCCGTAGGCAAGTTATCCATACCCACCCATGCTGCGATCGTCACTAACACAATAGGAACTACCCAAATGAAGCCCGCATTTTGTAACCAAATTTTACCGCTTGCCGTCATTTGCCCTGCGCCGCCAAAACCACCAAAAACCGCAAAGACAACTACAATCGGCACAGTAAATTGAACAACACTCACACCAAGGTTACCCAAGCCAGCGTTAAGGCCCAGCGCCGTACCTTGCTCGTGTTTAGGATAAAAGAAGCTAATGTTCGCCATGGAGGACGAGAAAGCACCGCCACCTAATCCACACAAAGCGCCAATGAAAAGCATGGTTGTGTAAGACGTCGCAGGATTCTGCACCGCCACACCCATCCAAATGGCAGGTATCAACAAAACACCGGTCGAAAAGACCGTCCAGTTTCGTCCGCCAAAAATAGGCACCGTAAAGGAATAAACAATTCTTAGGGTAGCGCCAATCAAACCCGGCATTGCCGCAATGGTGAACAACTGCGTCGTAGTAAAACGGAAGCCAACGGAATCTAATCGCACCGTCACAGCTGACCAAATAAACCACACTGCAAACGCTAGCAATAACGCTGGAATAGAAATCCAGAGATTACGGTTAGCTACAGAACGTCCTTTTTTGTCCCAAAATTCGACATTTTCAGGATCCCAATTCTTTAGATAATCTTTTTTACTCATAACAGACTGCCTTTCGATAATGTGTTGATTCTACAAACTCAATCCTTGTCTGGAAATCAATTTTTATTGTCGTCATCACCACGTCTAATCTCCGTGACGTATTGATGCAAGGGATTATACTGATTTAAAAAAGAAAAGACTGTCTTTTTTTCAAATTAATGAAAAAAGCTGATAAAAGTCAAGAATAGGTGCTGGAAGCTAGCTTTTAACCGTCATATTTAGCTAATCCATTAGCCTTAATAATCGTGCGAATGCTACCAATATAGGCGGTGCCTCTGCCGGAATACTTGGCCAAGCCCGCAATCAGCGCATTGCCGGTCAGTGGTTGTGAGCGCGCTCTTAATGATAAGCGGATGTTTCGCATGGTGCGGTAATGAACGTTTGTGTTTAGATTTTGAATATAAATAGCGATGGACTGCTCTACGTTGGGGAATGTTTTAACCTCATGCGTAGCGCCTGGATTGCGTCTTGCGGGGATCATGCCGCAGCCGTTGACGTAACACCATTGACCGAACAAATTATTGCCTTCTCGTGCGAATCGCGATGTGCCCCAGCCTGATTCGTTGGCGGCCTGCGCTAAGACCATGGAGGGCGGAATGATGTCGACGCGCTTGAGCAAGGTTTTCCAGGAGGCCGGGCGATTAATATCCCAATCGGTAACCTTATATTGCTTGGCTATCGTTTTAAGCCAGCGTCGATCATAGCGCGGTAACGCGTGATCTGCGCGCCATTGTGTTGCTAACATGTCGATGGACTGACGTTGTGCTAATACTTGTTTGTCGGCTTGGAGCGTGTAAGGCAAGAGATACTGGATGAAAGCCTGTTTTCTTTTGCTGAGCGGCTGGTAATGCGCGAAATTGGGTAACGCTTGTACTAGCAGAGGGCTTAACAGTAGAAGAATGGTTAGTTGTACGGCGGCGCTTAGTTTTGTTCTCATCGTCATGGTGGTGCTTCATGTTTTGTGGATTGGCGTGATTGTAGCATATTTTTTATCCATAATAAAGGTATTGTGGATCCCGCGGTCAAGCCGCGGGATGACTTTGCTTCGGCCACGGGCCAACTTTGCTCCGGCCACGGGCCAACTTTGCTCCGGCCACGGGATGACTTTGCTCCGGCCACGGGATGACTTTGCTCCGGCCAGAGTCATACCGCGGCTTGACCGCGGTATCCATTTTCAACATTTGCACAAAAAAATGAAAACTTATTATTGAATCCGCCCAACTTTTGATATAATACGCCGCAACGAAACCCGAGATTGAGAAAAACAACATGTCCGAGCAGTTATCTCAGAAAGAATTACAGCGCTATGCACGCCACCTGTCCGTCGCAAAGATCGGCCTGGGCGGGCAGAAAAAGCTCAAACAAGCGTCTGTGCTCTGCATTGGCGCAGGCGGCATTGGCTCGCCAGCGATTCTGTATCTGGCTGCCATGGGCGTTGGCAGACTGGGCATCATCGACTTTGACCATGTTGAAATCTCCAACCTACAGCGGCAAATCCTGTTCACTGAAGACGAATGCGGACAATCCAAAGCGGCGCTTGCGGGCAAAAAAGCAACCGCGCTCAATTCAGCGCTCACCTGCTTGACCTACCACGAAAAGCTAACGCTGAAGAATGCTGAAACAATCATCCAGGATTTTGACATTGTACTCGATGGCTCTGACAACTTTAGTACGCGCTACCTCGTGAACGATGTTTGCGCTTATCTTAAAAAGCCCTTGATTTCCGCGAGCATCCTCCAATTCTCAGGACAACTGGCCGTCTTCACAGGAGAGAGCCCTTGTTATCGCTGCGTATTCCCAGAACCGCCGCCGGCAGAACTAGCGCCAGCTTGCAGTGACGCAGGCGTACCCGGCGTTCTACCCGGCATCTTTGGCACATTGGCCGTTAATGAAGTCACTAAACTCATACTCGGCTTACCGGGCTTACAAAATCAACTGGCGCAAATCGATACGCTGAATCTGGACATTAACAAATTTAACATCCAAGCGCGAAGCGACTGTCCCGTGTGCGTTAAGAAAACACCGCTTATAGAACTGCATCCGCCGTTAACGCAACCCAACACCGCCGGCTTTCAACTCGCCGCTGAAACGTTTAAGCAATGGCAAGCGGCTGCAAAAAACTTTACGTTAATTGATGTACGAGAAGACTGGGAGCGAGCCATCACCGCCTTGCCCAATGATATTCATATCCCTTTAGGTACATTTAACCCAGCGGACATAGAGCTACCCAAAGAAACCACCATTGTTGTTTATTGTCGACTAGGTGGGCGCAGCAATATGGCCACACAAAAACTCATCGACGCTGGTTTTACCAGTGCTTACAGCTTAACCGGCGGGATTGAACACTATGCTGATTGATCCTTATAACCGCGAAATTAACTACCTTCGCTTATCGGTGACCGACCGCTGCAACTTTCGTTGTCGCTTTTGCATGAGCGAGAAAATGACGTTTTTACCGCGCAAACAAACACTCGACAACGACGAAATGTTACAAATGGTCACAACGTTCACCGAACTTGGCGTCAAACATTTGCGTATCACCGGCGGCGAGCCTTTAATTCGGCCTCGCATAAAAGAACTTATTGAATCTTTCGGCCAACTGGTTGCCAACCAACGATTAGAAACGCTATCACTTAGCACTAATGGCACCCACCTCCCCAAGTTCGCAGAAACACTTGCCAAGAATCATTGTAAGCGTATCAATGTTTCTTTGGAGACATTGGATCCAGAAGCCTTTAAACACGTTTCTCGCAATGGCAAATTACACGAAGTTTTGACAGGCATTCAAGCGGCACAAGAGGCCGGATTAGAGGTCAAAATCAACTCCATCTTCCTGCCTAACACAAGTGATGACGCGGTGATGAAGCTAATCAACTGGGCAGCGGAGCGCAACTTAAATGTCACCTTCATTGAGATGATGCCCATCGGCCAGCTCGATGATTTCAAAGGCGATTTTGCCCACCCCTGCGTCTCGCAACTATTACAACGATTAAAAAAACGATTACGGCTCACACCCAAAACCAAAGAAACCAATGGCCCCTCGCGCTACCATTACGCCGAAGAACTTGGCATCATGCTCGGCTTCATCACACCACTGAGCAATAACTTCTGCCATAATTGCAACCGCGTACGCCTCACCTGCAACGGCCACCTTTACCCGTGCCTTGGCGATCAAGGCTACACAGACCTGGGGCAGCTTGTCAAAAACAACGCGGAAAAAGCCGATATTGTGCAAGCCATCCATGATACCATCGCACACAAACCCAAAGAACATCATTTTCAAGTGATGCAATTTCACCAATCACCCTATATTAAACGTCATATGAATGTCACTGGAGGTTAAGAATGACTGAAACCAATAACGCTGATTTTGTTCGATTAAATTGTGCCGTACTTACCGTGTCTGATACACGCGATGAATCCACCGATACATCAGGAAAATACCTGGTGGATGCACTGACCGGTTTCGGGCATCGCTTGGTTGAGAAGAAATTATTAATCGATGATATCTACAGAATCCGCGCGCAAGTGGCGCACTGGATTGCTAGCCCCGAAATACAAGTGATCCTTACAACCGGAGGCACGGGCTTAACCGGACGCGATGTCATGCCAGAAGCTGTCTCGATGTTATTTGATAAGCCTATTCAAGGTTTTGGTGAAATGTTTCGTATGCTTTCTTATGATGAAGTTTGCACGTCAACCATTCAGTCTCGCGCCATTGGCGGGTTATCCAACGGTACCTTGGTATTTTGCTGCCCTGGTTCAAACAATGCTTGCAAGACTGCATGGGAAAAAATATTAGAACCACAGCTTGATAGCCGCGTAAAACCCTGCAACTTTGTTAAACTACTACCAAGGTTTAAAGAATAACATGAGCCAGTTAATTGACGTTACCGCCGCCCAAGAAAAAATAGTAGCGCACGCTAAGGCGACGACAACGACGGAAAAAATAGCGCTAATTAACGCATGCAATCGCGTACTTGCCGAAGACGTTCGATCCACGATGAATGTGCCGCCGTTTCATAATAGTGCAATGGACGGTTATGCGTTTCGTTTTTGCGACCTGGATAAAACGGCTGATTCAACGACGTTACCCGTATCGCAATACCTTGCGGCAGGCGTTGTACCAACGGAATTAGCAGCCGGTACAGCCGCAAGGATTTTCACAGGTGGCGTGGTACCTTCCAATGCTGATACTGTGGTTATGCAAGAAAACTGCGAAGCAAGCGATGATCAAGTTACCATTAAACAACACCCTTCTGAATACGCTAATGTGCGCAAAGCAGGTGAAGACATTCAACAAGGCGAGATTATTGCAACGCAGGGCACGTCGTTAACGGCCGCACAATTGGGCTTGCTCGCATCGGTAGGCACCAGCGATGTCCTCGTTTTCAAGCCTTTGCGCATCGGTCTTTTGAGCACCGGCAATGAAGTGATTCAACCCGGCGATACATTAACGCCCGGCAAGATTTATAATTCCAATCATTATTTTTTAACAGGCCTGCTCCAACAACTTCACTGCGAAATCATTGATAGCGGCAACGTCAGCGATGAACCTGATCAACTTCGAAAAACCCTATTAAAGCTTGCTGAAACAACCGATATCATCATCAGCACCGGCGGCGTTTCTGTCGGCGATAAAGATTATGTGAAAAACCTGATGGAAGACATGGGTCGCCTTGAGTTATGGCGCGTCAATCTTAAGCCAGGTAAACCGATTGCTTTTGGCTACATTCAAGATACACCGATCTTTGGCTTGCCGGGCAACCCTGTTTCGGCTTATGTTACCTTTCTTTTATTTACACGTCGTTTTATCCTGGCAACACAAGGTTGCAGCGCAATAGAAATACCAACATTTCAGGTGCGCGCTAATTTTGATTGGCCAAAACCTTGTAAACGCGAAGAGTATTTACGCGCACGTTATCATGCAGATGGCACCGCCACACTTTACCCCAAGCAAGGCTCGGGCGTATTGAGTTCGGCAGCTTGGGCGAATGGGCTCATTAAAGTCCCACCCCAACAAACCATCGCAAAAGGTGACAGTGTAACCTTCATTCCTTCACCGGCATTTTATTAGAGGCGCTTATGAATGAATTAACCCACGTTGATAAAAACGGTAAAGCCTGCATGGTAGACGTCACTGACAAGCCTGTCACAGAACGTGCCGCCATCGCGAAGGTCGTCGTGAAATTAAATGCAATAGCATTTACTAACATCGTCGAGCACACGCATAAAAAGGGGGACGTATTAACCGTCGCCAAAATCGCAGGTATTCAAGCTGCCAAACGCTGCTCCGACCTGATTCCTTTGTGTCACCCGATTGCACTACATCACATTGAGGTTCATTTTGAACTGATGCACGATGCACAATCTGTCATTATTACGACGCAATGCAAAACAGCGTCGCAAACCGGCGTAGAAATGGAAGCGCTGACAGCAGCAAGCGTCGCTGCACTAACCATTTATGACATGTGCAAAGCCGTGGATCGCACCATCGAAATTAATCATTTACATTTGGTCAAAAAAACCGGGGGGCAAAGTGATGACTACAATAAAAATTGATGTAAAATATTTTGCATTACTCGCAGAAAAATTAGAAACCCAAGGTGAGCCTATCGACTTGACGGATAAGACCGCCACCATCGAAAAGCTAAAACAGCATCTAGCAAGCCGCGGCGGACTCTGGGCAGCCTATTTTGCACCTGACACCCCTTCTATCTCCGTTGCTATTAATTTTCAAATACAGCAAGACCAAAAAACGTCATTAAACGCTAACGATGAAGTCGCTTTTCTACCACCCATGAGCGGAGGCTAAATGATCACCGTTCAATACGACGACTTTGACGTTAACAAAGAACTAAACGCCATCAAAAAAAATCACTTCGGTGCTGTGGTCTCTTTTCTTGGCACGGTACGTGATTTCGCGAAAGATGAACCTGTGCGCGCATTGCAATTGGAACACTACCCCGAAATGACCACCAACCAGTTACACGATGTCGCCAAGCAAGCGAAAACACGCTGGGATAACATTAACGATATCACCATCATTCATCGCGTAGGCAAGCTCTATCCCGGTGATAATATCGTCTTCATCGCTGTAGCCGGCATTCATCGCCGCGGCTTGTTTCAAGCGTGCGAATTCATTTTAGAAACCTTAAAAAAACAAGTCACCTTCTGGAAAAAAGAGATTACCGACGATCATGAATACTGGGTTGAACCAACACCATAAACCTTCTGTCACCGCGATTATTCTCGCAGGCGGACAAGCCACGCGTCTTGATGGCGCGGACAAGGGCTTATTTTCTTTTCGAAATAAACCCATGATCGAACACGTGCTCGAATGCATCACCCCACAAGTCGACCAAGTCATCATTAATGCCAATCGCAATATTGAACAATACCAACAACTCGGCCACACCGTCATCGCTGATACACAATTCAAAGACCAAGGCCCATTGACGGGCATCGTCAACTGCCTGCCTCACGTCGATACGGATCTAGCCATCACCATTCCATGCGATATGCCGCTATTGCCGAGCAACCTTGTCGCAAAACTCTTGCACGCACGCGAAACAACGCAAATTGACCTGCAGGTACCTTTTGACGGGAAACGGTTGCAGTCGGGTGTTTTGTTGTTAACGAAGGAGCATTTAGCATCACTGGTTATCGCCCTGGAAAACCAGGAAAATGCTATTAGGCTTTGGCTCGAAAACCAGGCTTATCATCAGGTTGATTTTAGTTGGGAAAAGGATGGGTTTGCTAACCTGAATTCCTTTGCGGATGTTCAAGCATGGGCCTCACGGCTGTCCCATTAAAAATGCTGGAATAGCCGGTTTTCTATTGCAAAACAAACTCATGCTCTGTACACTTACGAACCAATGTCTGGCTTGCAACAATAATATCAGAGGTGGAAAATAAGATGCCGAGATCAGCTTCTAATAAAATGTTACACAAAAACTTGCCGCCGACCCAGAAAAACATCCGGCACCAGCGTGAACGGCAGATAAAGGACCTTGAGCGCGCTCTACGGAGAAAGGCATCTTTGTCCAAGAAAGTGGATTCAATACCGAATAACGCTAGCCATCAAAATACCTCTACCCCGCTCTATCCATACCCATTGATATTGCTCAATCAGTTTATACGATATTTACCTACCCAGCGAAGCATACCTCGACGACATTGGTTATATTACATCATTATGTTTATGTCTAATCTGCCCCTCACCTGGGCCAGGAGCACTGATTACGGACAAGATGGAGGCGTTAATACAACCGTTTTACACAACACCAGCATATTAACGAATATACCCCTCTCTCCTGAGACGGATCAAAACTTCCTAATAGAACAAGAAGGCTATCCCGCGGAAAAGCTTCACCATCTACCTTTCTTGGATACAGAAACTATCGCTGATATACCTACCAATCCGGTTAAAATGCTTAAGATAATAGCTAATCGCTTAAAACAACATCCAGAAACCTCACAGGAAAGTTTAGCGGCGTGGGAAAATCTAGCGCCTATGCTTGATATACGTGAGGCAAGCAAGAAAGAAATCTTTCCTGCCTTGCTCACCCGTGTTGCAAACGCATATTATAAACAGAAACAATACGTGAAAGCCTTCTATTACGGGTCTTGGACTTATCTGGTTTATTCTCGCTTGGACGCGCCATCTTCGTTAGAGCCACCTCCCATCCTTCACGAAATTCTAGAAAAAACACCCCTATTGCAAAACAGGGAGGTCGCGGGACAGGTCTTGCAAGCTTTGTTCCATCCCGCTTGTTTGTTTTATCTTTACCTTCCTCTTCCTGGCATTGACACGTCAATATTGATGGATTTGTTGAGCCATTATCAACAGGGAAATTGGGAAAATTATTTCAACAAACATAACTTACCCGATGAATATTCAGCAATAAAAGCTTCGTTTCTTTTTTTTGACAAACAACAAAAGGGTGATCTAACAAACAAGGAATCTCTTCGCCCTATAGCAAGAAACATAATAAACACAAGTGAGAAATATCAGGCATCCAAAAGCCTTCATGCAAAAAGCATCCTCCAACACTTGGCAATGGTAGAACTATTTTTCATGAAAACGTTTTTTGACCGTCGTGACATAAAAGACCTCAATCACAACCCGGCTACAAGACTGCGCACTACTCAGGTAGTGAAGGACGTGCTTACTCCCAAGCTAAGACAGCGGATGGCGAAGCTTGACCCCATCAATCTTAAAAATATAACGTTTGAAAAACAGCTTATCAATGGCTTTTATCCTCTTACGATTAAAGCTCTCGAAAAAGACACTGCTATTTTTTCCTGTTTTCTTGATCCTCAAAATATTCTTTTGGAGCAGGCGCGTATTTTGAACGCTGTATCTAAAGGTAAAAATGACCGCTATACGCGGAAAATACTATGTTTTATAAGCGTTACATATTATGACCTTGGTTTGTTTATTTCTGCTTCTGGAAAAAATCGAACTGCCGTACCCGAACTACACCTAAATCTCCTTGCCTATGCCCACATTAAAGCATTCAACAATTCCACTGATAAAAACGAACAACTGGAGAACTTGAATGAAGCAGCGGACTGCTTGAAGTTATTTGTAAAGCACTTGACTCAACCTAAAAGCTTAGCGCACAGACATAGTATCGCAGACCAACTGAATGAAAAACAAAAATCAGGCTTATATTCTGCAAAATTAATGCTGCTATGGACTCAACATAAACTTGCCGTGCTTCGTGGCGCCAAATCCGACGAACTGCGCGCACATGATCTAAACTTTCACCGCGCACTGATTCCTTGCTTTACAAGCGAAGATAAAATAATGCAAAACGGCAGCAAAGATATTGTTAAAATGATTAAAGTTATCTTTGAAAACCGTTTTGCCAAACTCGAGACTTTAAAAGGATCAGAGTCTCAGGCCGCCATGGAGAATGATTGTAGGATCTACAAAAAAAACGTGGCTCTTGTTGATCGCAAGCAATCACGTGCTGTCTTAAAATATGAAGATTCGGCAAAGGATCCCGTTCTTTTTGCAGGAGCCCACTCTACGTTAGGAAATCATGCCATTGCTGAAAATATAATAACGAACCACTTGAGAAACTATCTTACTGATAACGCCTATAGCCCAACATCAACAGGACAACTGAAGCATCTCACTGATTGCTTTAATATCTTAACTTATGTTTTATTTGAACAAGGTAAAAAAAATGAAGCCCTGGCGAGTTACAAATCCTACCGTCTGCACAACGCGCTTGCCAAAGCACGCACAAGCCCAAATGAAAAAACGATATGGCGCAAGATCTATACTTTTCTTATAACGGCTATCCTACTATTGGTCGTGATCCAAAAAATCAGAAAAATACGTTTTAACAAAAATAAAAAACAAAACACGGCGCCTGTAAAGACGGCAAAATCCGGGCAACATAAACAAAATAAATTCAATAAAAAATTTGTTTCGTCGCTAAAAACACTATTGACCGACGTATTTGGCAAAAAACAATCTGTCGCAGTTGACGGCAATATTGTGACGGTGGGCCTTAGCTGGTCAAGGGAACCAGACAGTGACGAGGTTAACTTAAATGGCTCTACTTTTCACCTTCTCCTTAGTGAGAAAGCAGACTTATTAACCAAGACTAAGAAACTGCTTAACAACAAACTTAACGCTAAAACCAAAGTATCTTTGACGGTATTGCAAGAAGATATTAAAGATCTAGTCTATAACGCCTCTCAAGAATGTGTTGCTGATATAAAAAACAAACAACTATTGGCAATAAAAGAAGAAGAAGAACAAAAAATATTGGCTATTAAGAAAAAACTTCAAAATAAAAGAGAAGACTTTACGACTTTGTTGAAGCCTATAGTGAAAGCGCTCTGTAGCGAGTATGCGTCTAAACAAGAGAGCAGCTTAGCTTGTACTATTGACAAAAATGGCGTCATAAACATCAGCGCTGACACTAGTTTTTGGCAGCTCCCCGGACCACTAAAAACAGTCTTGAAAACTAAAATCTCCCAAGGTTTCTCCAACAAACTACAACGAAAGGAAACGTGCTTGCTATGTATCGATATATCCAACGATGATGCTACCACTATTGATGCCTATATTAAAAAATTGAAGCAACATCAAGTGCCGACTTCAGCTTCAGGCTCAAGTTCAAACTCAGCTAGTATTGCACCTCCCCCACGCTCACCTTCTGTGACAGGGCAAAATAGCGTCGCATCGAAAACAAGCCAAATTTCATCAACTTCGCACCCGATTCAAAAACGGTCGCGAGGAAAGAAAAAAGCGCCAAGGAATGAGGAAGAACAGAATAAGCACTCGCAATACGAGCCTTCTCAAGTTGATTATAGCGATAAAACCCCGGGCTTAGAAGTTGCTATCGAGCACGCTAAAGCAGATGCTCGAAAGAAAGCGGGTCTTTCTATAGGATATCCTCGCCCAACGAACATGACACTTAACGCTATCAACAAAGCGCCGACTTCAATGCCCAAGTACAAACATGTTAGACAAGGCAATAAACTTAACACAACAAAACAAGCGCGCGTTGAACAGCTTGTCGAGATCCTCAAGCAACTTCAAACAATTTATAACGGCGCGCTAAAACCAAGGTACGGGTATTTTCCTCACAAATATTTGCTCATCCAAATATTACGGATATTTCAGACTATAGCCCCTAAAAAAGTGCACCAGCAGTTCAGGAATATCAATGATTTAACAAATACAATGGTGCACGATGTTATTGCAATGACAGATAAAGCGTTGTGTAAGTATATAGAGCATGATTTTTTAGACGACAATAAAAAAGGCTCGATTGCCCATAAAATCCACGAGACTTTTAACATGAACGCTTATACAAGCTCATCCAATAATCGATTCATGTCTTGGGAAAACAATAAAAAGATGGTGGAGGTCGATAACAAACGATACAACAGATCAAGCTCCTTCATTCCCGCGAAACCAGTCGCCACGATACTAAAAAATATATGGTCAGATCTCACGAACGAAAAAGAGGTGACGGATTTACTATTCGGCAATGAAGTTAAAATGTTTATCATTGTTTTGTTTGAAGAAGTGAAGAAACATAATGGCATTTCTTTCAAGCTAGAAGATTGGAACCTACTGGAACTCACGCGAGGCAACCTTGCTCATGATAACGATAATGAAATAAAAGCTAAAAATTTAAATGAAATAGTAGAAGCTAGCAATTTAGTATTCACCATTAATATGCTAAAAAATTATGGTGACGAGATCCAGCAATTAATCCATGACCTCTCCGGTGCGACATCTTATAAAAACCAGAAAAGCAGTAACTCAAATTTATTTAAACCTGACAACCAAAACGAGAGCAATAGATCGATCAACAAACACCCAGACAGGCGAGAAGCACCAGGGCCATCATCAGGTTGATTTCAGTCGGGAAAAGGATAGGTTGGCTGTATAGATTTTTCGCCCTATCAATCGTCTTTTTAAGGTTAAAATAAGGCACATCACACTCTCAGATTCAAATATCTAACGCCGCTCTTAATTTATTCAACGCATCTCTTCGCTTATTCTTCTCCATTTTTCGAACATTAATTACTTTCCACTGTAATGCCGGCAATTGCTCCAAATGTTTAAATAGCATTAAACTATAATCAGGCTCACCTTCTTTTACAGAAAGTAAAAAGCGCCTCTCTTCAGTCGTTAACCTCTGATTAATATCTCGAATCAACCGCTCTCTAACTTGCACCAGCTCATCATAACTGACTGGATCGCTCGTCATGCCAAGAAATTCGCTTTTAAATATAGCGGATTGATCCAAACGATGCGGCTGTAGTAATTCAGACATCGGCCGCGGGCCGCTCGCTAGATATATGACAAAAGCAGTACGCATGTCATCAGTAATACCTTCATTTTGGTACAACAAATGGATATCAAATAAATCTCTAGGATGTTGGCGATCTAAGGCCGCACAAATTTTTCCAGCGTATAAGTCTTCGAGAGAAAGTGTTTGAATCTCACCAACAGCCATGCCCAATAACGCTTGCGCTTTTGAAGAGAGCGGTCTGAATTCAGTCGGATAAACACTGCCTCTTAATACTTCGTTTGGCTCTATTTTTATGCGTTCTGTTCGACCAACAATAAGCTTTTGCAATTGCTGGTTTTTAGCTCGCTTATGAGTAATGACAATACCTCGATTATGCCGCTCAATATCCAACTGAATACGCAACAAGCTCGCTTCAATATTTTCTAAAGACGTTTTGCGATTCTGTAGTGGCAAATAAGTTAAATCGATATCTATAGATAATCTAGGCAAATCTCTGATAAAAAAATTAATGGCTGTGCCACCCTTTAAAGCAAACGTTTTTTCTTTATTAACGGATATCAGAAGGCGCGCCAATAAACGCACTTGTTGTAAGTAGGTGTCATGGTAATGATTCGTCATTGTTGGAATAACCCTCGTGAGTGCCAAGACTCACCGGCAAAGATATATGATAATGTGGATAATAATAACCACCTTTACCTATTGTCAAGTTACTTTTACCTAGCACCAGCTTCTTAACATTAAGCTCGCTCCACCAAGGATGTCCTTCATGCTCCGCCAACACCAAAAACAATCGTTTTGCTTTGATTGATGTGCAATGTTCAAGCAATAACTGTAATAATGCTGGCCGTAATGTCATCATTCCTTCTATTAAAAATTGAGCTTGCTCAAAGGAAAAATGGTTAGGTACCAGATTGAGATATTCCAATACGGCACGTTCAGGTGTCGACACGATTAGCTCATAATTCCCGACCTTCAATAACTCAAGACTCAACGAATCATCATCAAACAAAGAACGTGTCATACAATGGACATTATTGGTTTTCATAAAACACGTCGAAAACCACTTGGGTAAAGATCGTTTTTCCTTGACGCTCTTTAACAACCAGGTCGGCTGGCCTTTATTTTGTGGCACATGTTGACGATAATTCTGCAGCTCTAATGCCGTTTGCGCCCCTACATGCAATTTAAACTCAAGCTGGCTTTGCAATGCATAAACCGCGCCCATCCATCCTGGCTTATCACCTGCTAGCTGATAAGCCCCCTGCCCAAGACGCTCTATCCACCCACTGATGCAATAACGTTGTGCCAAAGAACGACTGATGCTACGAGAGCTCAGCCATCTCTGCGTCCCCACAGTTCCTTTCGGCCAATCGCGAACCAAAAGGTTTATTTTACTTTTATAACGAGTATTCATAGTACTCATTATAGCGTCTTTCAAAACTATTGCCAGAAATAGTTTTGAAAAGCTTAAAATCGGACACCCCAAGTACTCAATAGCACATTTAATGAAACTCAATATAGGCAGGCAATACTAGAAGAGCATCGCCTCAAAAGTCCCTCAAAGCAACAATATTGCCTAGCTAAAATCACTGATTTCTATTACAATTTCGGCTGCAATATTACCAACCACCGAGGATTTCTCACAATGCCGACCCTTTTCTTTGTCATCATCGGCCTGCTAACCGCCAACCTCTTGGCGACTTTGCTGCTGTATCTATCCAGATCAGCGAAAGCATCCCAAAAAATGCTTCAAGAACACGAGCAAAAACTAGAAGAACGTACCCGTGCTTCTGATCGGCTGTTTCAAGAGAGCATGAACCAGCTACAAACTCAACTGCTGGAAAAACTGGCAGATCAACGTTTTGCGCAACAGCGTGACCTCACCACGTTCAAGGAAGAAACGACACACGGCTTGAACGAACATCGCCATCGCTTTGATAAACGTCAAATTGAAAGCTTACAAGCACTGCAGCTCAGCCTGCAAAAAGGGCTTCAACACGCCAGTGAAACTATTGGCACACGCGTCGACAAGCTTACTGAAAAAACGAGTGAACATCTCAAAGACATTAGCGGTCAAGTTGATAAACGCTTAACCGAAGGATTTGAAAAAACCAATAACACCTTTCATGACATCATTAAACGGCTTGCCTTGATTGATGCGGCGCAGCAAAAAATCACTGAGCTTTCGACTGACGTTGTGAGTCTACAGGAAATTCTCGCGGATAAACGCGCACGGGGCGCCTTTGGCGAAGTGCAGCTTAGTTCGTTGCTTCGTAACATGCTGCCTGAAAATCACTTCTCGCTGCAGCATTCCCTGTCCAACGGCACACGCGTTGACTGCATGTTATTTTTACCGGCGCCCACGGGCAATGTCGCGATTGATGCAAAATTCCCCTTGGAATCTTACCGTAAAATCATTGATCGCAGCTTGGGCGACGCCGATCGCCAGGCTGCTGAACGTCAATTCCGTCAAGACATTAAAAAGCATATCAAAGATATTGCCTCCAAATACATTATTAACGGTGAAACGGCAGACGGTGCTATGATGTTTATCCCTGCAGAGGCAGTCTTTGCGGAGATTCATGCGCGCTATCCTGATCTTGTAGAATTCGCGCAACAGCAACAAGTCTGGCTCGCCTCACCGACGACGATGATGGCGATCTTAACCACGGCACGTGCCGTCATTAAAGATGATGCAACCCGCAAGCAGGTGCATATCATCCGCGAACATCTAGGCTCATTAGCCAAAGACTTTGAACGCTTCCAAGGTCGTATGGATAATCTCGCAAAGCACATCAACCAGGCAAATCAAGATGTTGTACAAATCCATACATCCGCCAAGAAAATCACGACACGATTTCAAAAAATTGAGAACGTCGAGCTGGAGTCACCTGAAAAATGCGAGCTTGAAAAAGCTGAATTGCTTGATGAAGGTAGCTAATCCGGCCTGGCCATTAGACAAATTTGTCCAATGCCCATTGGACAAATTTGTCTAATCATGATAATCTCTTCAATATCAAATAGTTACACTGGTAAATTTGAAAACATTCAATGCCTACCTGCTTATTATTTTCTTAATAATTTAAACCTAGGATCACTTGATGATTAAACACTACGCAATCAAATCGCTCACTGAAGCACGAAACGTCATGCCTGGCGACCAAGTGAAAATTAAAGGCTGGATACGCACACGACGCGATTCAAAGGCCGGATTTTCTTTTCTTGCTGTTTATGACGGCTCTTGCCATGCACCGATTCAAGTGGTTGCCCCCAATGATTTAACTAATTACACCGATGAAATCCAAAAGCTTTCTGCTGGCTGCTCGGTAATCATTGAAGGCGAGCTGGTTGAATCCCCGGCGAAAGGTCAATCAGTAGAAATTAAAGCTACTCATGTCAACGTAATTGGCTGGGTCGACGATCCTGAAACCTACCCCATCTCACCGAAACGCCACACCATGGAACATTTACGCGAACACGCGCACTTGCGACCACGCACCAACATTATCGGCGCCGTGACGCGTGTGAGAAACTGCCTGGCACAAGCGATTCATCGGTTTTTTAACGAACAAGGTTTTAACTGGATTCATACACCCATCATCACAAAAAGCGACTGCGAAGGTGCGGGTGAGCTTTTCCGTGTGAGCACGTTGGATCTCGCTAATTTACCTCGCGACGCTCAAGGCAACATTGACTTCAGCCAAGACTTTTTTGGTCGAGAAACGTTTTTAACCGTATCAGGCCAGCTCAATGCCGAAGCTTATTGTTTAGCGCTTTCTAAAGTTTATACCTTTGGCCCAACGTTTCGCTCTGAAAATTCCAACACCAGCCGTCACCTGGCTGAATTCTGGATGGTCGAACCAGAGATCGCATTTGCAGATCTTTTAGATGATGCCAAACTCGCCGAAGATATGCTGCGTTATTGCTGCAAAGCCGCGCTGGATGAACGCGCTGATGACATGGCCTTTTTTGAAAAACGAGTGGATAAAACATGTATCGAACGCTTAGAAAGCATCATCAACCAACCGTTTGAACATATGGATTACACGGATGCTGTTAAAGCACTAGAAAACACCAAAAAGAAATTCGAATTCCCCATCCACTGGGGCTTAGATTTACAATCCGAACACGAACGCTACCTCACCGAAGAACTCGTCGGCAAACCAGTCGTTCTGATGAATTACCCCAAAGACATTAAAGCCTTTTACATGCGCATGAACGACGACGAAAAAACCGTTGCCGCACTCGATGTGCTAGCACCCGGCATTGGCGAGATCATCGGCGGCAGCCAGCGTGAAGAACGACTGGATGTCTTGGACCAACGCATGAAAACCTGTGGCATTAATCCCGAAGATTACGGATGGTACCGTGATTTACGCCGTTATGGCAGCGTGCCTCATGCGGGGTTTGGGCTTGGGTTTGAGCGGCTGGTTAGTTATGTGACCGGCGTTAACAACGTACGCGATGTGATTGCGTTTCCTCGGACGCCGAAGCATGCGGAGTTTTGATTGCGGCGTTCCGTCGCTTGACCGCGGCGATCAGCTCAGCAAAAAGTTTCTTTCTTGACTTCGATTGTTGTTGCTTCCGGACTTCGAGATCTATCCAAGCTTCTTCATAAACACGTGAATTGCAAAACAACATAGATGTCGCCTCGAGGTACCCCACATTATCGCACAAAAAAAGCTGCGTTTTCTTGGTACGCAGCGGTGAGTCGCTCTGAACAAAAGATCGCAATTTACTTTCTACAAAACGATCTACACCTTGAAATGAGGAACCATAGATCAACCGATCAGCATTGGGATAATTTTTAACAATTGCTTTCCAGTCTTTATTGCTCACATTCTTATATAAGAGCGCCAATAGCATTTTAGCAGCAAAACAAAAAACTTGAGAGGCCTCTGAATAACTTTGAGGCAACGCATTGAACAAAACAGACCGGCCTATCTTCTCAAAAACATTTATAAGGCATTCTTCATAAATATTTTTGGGACACTCCTTTAACAAAGCGGCGTTTTTTACAATGGCTTCATCGTTCACCACCTGCCCAAGCGTGCACTTCTTGGGAAAAGCCACCTTCTCGACCAGCGCATCAAGCACGCCTGTATCCACAAGAAGTAACGTAGCAAACCCGCTAATCTCCTGAGGCGTATCAAAGGGAGAGCTTATCTCGCAATCCTTTGGCAATGAATGAATCGCTGTAAAAAACGCATTCAACAAATACGCCATAGCAAAATGATAATAAGATGACGGCTTGCTTTTTTTCGCAAGGCGCAGCTCCTTGATTTTATTTTTAATATTAAAAACGGGTTCTAAAAACGGTGCGTTCTTCCGCTTAAGTTTCTTTTTTGAAGGTGACTTAGGGGCTGGTCCGTCACCATTCACTATGCCATTTGATTCGATGTTTTCCTTGCCTTTAGGTTGATTTGGTCGACTGCTTATTACAACACGGGGTAACCTCTTTGGAGTATTAGATTTATGTTTAGGCGTTAACTTTGGTATATTTGGTACGGGCATTGCTTTAGCTTTAGCTTTAGCTTTAGTTTTAGCTTTAGTTTTATCTTGATGCGTGACTGTAGATACAGAAACCTTCTGTATTTTTTTCTTATTTTGTTTTTGCTTTGACTTCGGCGACAATTTCTTTTGAGTCCTTCCTTTTGATATGCGCCAATTTCCATAAAGACGCCGAAGCGGCGAATAAGAGGCCAATGCCGCCACTAGCCCCATAAGCGGAACAGCATTACCCTTCACATCCTGCAAAAAATCACTTGCCGCACCACCAAGTCCCGCTTTCAAAATAAACCAATAATCCTTCCACTCCGGGGGTAACGCTTTTGTTGACTCGAAGAGAATATCGCTAGCTTTTCCCAGCAACTGCTTAGCTGCTTTCCTGTCATTTGACGATAAATGGTCAAGGTCATCATAAACATCGCAAGCAGTTTTCGCGCAATAGCTCGCATTTTTATAATGTCCATTTTCAAAATAAACGTCAGAAAACATCACAAGGTCTTGAAACATGGGAAAACCTTGCAACGTTTCAATGCCAAACTTGCCTAGCAATACATTTAACAGCGAATAAGCTTTTTTATATTGATTATTTTGTGTTTCAAGTCGAATTAGCTGGCGATGTGCAATCTCGAAAATTTCCCCTTTTTGCTTTGCATCATTTAAATAGACCTCTACAAGCGCAGAAAACCTTTCGTCTTGCGTGTGCCCAAGATGAATGCGTGATGCAATAATCAATCCCCGGTGTTTTACATTCCACTCTTCCAAGTTGGCTAATGGCGCATCTAAAATTTTCAAAACAGTTTGATACTCTTGCTGATCATAATGTTTCAGCGCATTTTTAAACGCAAGCTTATTATTCACCGTTAAAAAAAGTTTTTGTAAATGCTTGTTCTCATAGTCATTAAGCAGCGCTGGATTGTTCTCAACAGCTGCTATCATGGTGAGCAAAACACTATGGCTATGAGCGATCCGGCCCTCTATATAAAGCGCATGTGAAAAATGGTAGCTTGTTTGGTAGCTTGAAGAAGTATAGTCATCATTTCGCTTGAATTGTTTTGCTGCAAGCCTAGTGTATCGCTTACCATAGATAATTGCTTCTTTGGTGTATCCGGCTATATTTGCGCCTTGGGTTAACTGCGCATAGATATACTGTTTATCCGTAGGCGAGAGCTCTAAATGCTGCTCAGCTTTCTTAGCAACCAATTTAGCCAGAGAATAATGATGTGCGCCGCCGTCATCAGCCGTCCGGGCATTTGTAATAAATTGCGTGACCCCTTGTTTAATAGCAGTTATCGGATGATCGGCTGTTTCAAAAAACACTTTGGTCAGCATCTTCTCAAGAAGCGCATAAGACTCAGCCGGATAAGGAATGTTACTTGAAAGCTCGGGGGTTAGAATAGGTGGCTGGTAGGCAAGAACAATGGGCTGTTGAGCCAGCTGGTTAGCCTGTTGAGCCAATTGAGCGAGGAGTAGCGCAAGCATATTATTTTCTCATTATATTATCGTGGGCGCGATTCTATCAGAAAGCACCCCCACTTGCCAAAATGATTTTTGCCCGAAAAAGAAACAGAAAAACAGTTCGAAATATGAAGGCCCTTAACCTTGCTGTAAAGCATCATGCCATTTCATAAACCAATCATCGACAATTTGATATTCTTTTTTTATCACGATACTGCGCACTTGTTTTCTATCCACTTCAAGATAGTCATGCACCAAAACATGACGAAAACCAATAACATTCATTAATGTCTCAAAATCAGCCTGTGGAATTTCACTCCGGCTTCTCAAAAATTTAATGGGGTTCCGCGAGCGACCAATAGACTCCTGATAGCATACCTGAACAATATATCTCGATAGAGCAACCAATGCATCGAGAAACAATTGCAAAATACGCTCTATTGCATAGCTTTCAATAACTGTCCATATTTCTTTCTTTTTGTTAAAGTCATTCAAAAACAGTAGCAATTTTTTATGGCGCGACAACATCTGCTCTTCATAAATTTTATCTCGACTAAAAAGCATCATAATATCTCTCAAACCAAATCCGGATCAATCCCATGGCTCTCCAACACCTCACGCAGATTGCGCCCAGCAGGTGTCAGCTTCGGTTCGCAATACGCATCTAAGTAACTCCTTAGAATATAGCTATACTTCTTTTCCGTGAGAATAGTGAGCATTTGTTCCACGCGGTGAATGGTTCTGAAGTTTTCAAAATGGCATCGTTGCATTAAGATCGCGCCTAAAATAGACGCCTTAGAGGCTTTTCTCGCATCTGACGCCGAGTGAAATGCGTCAATACACGCTTTAACTTCTCGATCTTTATACCACTTCAACCATGCCCGATAGACCTGCAAACTCGCGACACGGTTTTTTGTGAAAATGCCTTGAGAAGGGTCAAAATGAAATTTAGATTGCAGCATAATAAAAAACAACGCCGGGATCGCCGCTTCAACGTTCGCCCAAGAACAGTTGCCCGTTGATTGCGCTTCGATCGGCATTTGCGCGATGGGAATTAAGCGTAATTTGGTATCAATGTCTTTGGTGATAAAGGCTTTGGTATGCTTGACGTACAACAGATTAAACAAAAAATTCTCGTTCACCGCCGAAGGATTGCCGATACGATAAAAGTTCACACAACCATGCTGACGACCATATTCGCCACGATCAATGCGCACCCATATATCACCCGAATGAATAAAACTAATGCCATGGCCTTCATAAGCGACGGGCAAAAGCTTGATGGGTTTCGATAATAAATAATGAATACGATCGCGGTACTGGCTACGATCGATGCTGTATTGCTGGTATTGAACAAGCTCTGCTGCATTCCCGACAACATCCACGATTTTTCTCAAATAAAATTGAAACCGACGAAACGCGCGGTTCGCGTAGTGCATGACAAAATGATAAAAGGAATGGCAAACAACGTTTAGCGTAAACTCAAGGTAAAAGCCTTCAAAACTTAACTCAATGAATCGCTTCTTATAATCAACAATATCAACCACGCCGCGCAAATTGAACAAATGCCCCAATAATTTCGCATTGATATAATCTTTAGCAAAATCCAAGTCTGCATGGTGCTTAAACAACAATTGCTTTAACTCGCCCTGATCCCTTAAGATCGGCTTCACCAACGCGGGCTGGCCGGAATCCGTATAGGCATTCGCATTCGCGCCATGACGCAACAATAAATCCGCCAACGCCGCATTGCCATTATCAACCGCCCAATGCAACGCCGTTCTCCCCGTCATATCAGGCACATTGACCTTTGCACCGGCACTTAAGAGGTATTCAGCAACGTCCATTTTATTAGCAATGGCCGCTTCAAGCAGCGGATAATAACCATATTCGTCCAACTCATTTACATCAGAACCACCCTGCACCGCCGATTGGACTTGAGCAAGCGTTCCGTAAATGATGGTTTTTGCAAATGAAAAGTTCATGGGGGGTATTATCCTCGATTAGACGACTGGCGTCTACTTTAAATATTTGAAGTTTCTGGATCCCGCGGTCAAGCCGCGGGATGACAGTTTTAGAGCAGAATAGTAGCTGCGCTGGAGTGTGATAACTGTTCTGGAACGGGATGACCGCCCCAAAAGGTGTCATGCCGCGACTTGATCGCGGCATCCATTGAACCTACCTGCGACTAACGCGAAAACCGCATAGACTGATCATTTTTCAAACGCTTCTCATTTTTCTTCTCAGCGATCTTACGCAAGATTTCCTGGTATTTGGGGGATTTGCTTAACTGTTTGGCGTATTGCTCTTCGGCTTCGAGATTGCCTTCGTTGATGGGGCGTTCTTGGGTGTCGCTAACGCCGCTGAAGTAGACTTGGCCTGCAAGTAGAGGGTGTCTTTCTGCGGCATCCAGGGAACCGCCAAATTCTTCCATGAGCGCGGCAACGTCTTCGTTGTTTAAATCGCGGTGTGTGCTGCCGTCAACGACGCCGAATTGGCTTTCAAATTTGCGAATTTCTCCGACCGCGACCGTCTGGCGTCCGGGATCATAGAAGCCGCCGCCACTCTCGCCGCCTTCACCACCGTCGTCGTCATCATCATCCTGATTTGATGGGTTCCATAATTTGGATTCATCTAATCGTTTATTCATACAGCACCTTTGTTCTTATGCACGTAATCTATCTCTCCTACCAAGTATAGATAATTTCCTAAGATAATAAAAGCAGTATCTGTAACTTGTTGAAATCATTAAAGTATTTATTTTCTCAGCAAAGCATTAATATTCTTTTGTAGATCAAGGAGTTAGTGTGTCATAATGAAGCTCTTTTTGATTAAGCGCATTAACCGACGGAACAACGGATGTTAAAATACCTGGCTATCCTACTTACCCTCCTCACGAGCATGACCACTTTGACTGCGGGATCGGGTATTTACAAATCACTCAGCATCACGAAAACCACCTTTGCGCAACTGCCCAGCTGGCAAAAAACCTCCCAAAAACAAAGCTTTCACGCACTCAAACGCTCTTGCGCCCATTTCTTAAAAATCCCCGCCAGCACCACAGTAGGCACACTCTCTTTCCCCATGACCGTTAAACGATGGCTGCCTTTGTGCAAAGCTGCGATGAAGCTTCGAAAAGTAACACCTTACACCACGCGACGTTTTTTCCAACACTGGTTTCAACCGGTCGCATTGAATGATCATGATACCAACGAAGGTTTTTTTACAGGGTATTTCTTACCTCAAATTAATGTCAGCTATAAATACAGCAAAAAATACCACGTGCCTATTTACGCAAGACCGCCCAACCTTGTCACCGCCAAGCTTGGTATGTTTCGTATGGATTTAAAAGGCGTGAAACTTGCGGCGAGATTGCGTCATGGTCGACTTTATCCTTATAGAATCACGCGCAAACAAATTAACCGTGGCGCATTGAAAAACAAAGCCAAGGTTTTGGTCTATGCCCAACACTATCCCGACCGCTTCTTTTTACAAACGCAAGGCTCAGGCATCGCGATCCTGCCGAACGGCAAACGCGTATTGCTCGCTTATAATGGCGACAATGGTCAAAATTATTACCCCATTGGCCGCTGGTTTTTAGCCCATCACGAGGTCATAAAAAAATACCTGTCCATGCAAAACATTTATCAATGGCTCATGAAGCACCCTAAACGCGCAAGAAAAATCATGGAAATGAACAAGGCTTTCGTGTTCTTTCAACTACTCAACACCCCAGACGCCATCGGCACACAAGGCGTACCGTTAACACCGGCATATTCGCTGGCTGTTGATAATAACGTTATTCCTCTAGGCTTTCCTATTTGGCTCACCACACGCGTGCCTAACCCTAAAGACTTGTCGAAAACCCTCCCGTTTAATCGGCTGATGCTCGCACAAGATACCGGTGGCGCCATTAAAGGCGTGATCCGCGGGGATATTTATTTTGGCACCGGTAAAACTGCAGCATTACAAGCAGGTGGCATGAAACATCGTGGGAAAATCTGGTTGTTATTGCCTAAGACTTATTATCGGCAGGTGGTTTTGAAGCAATGACGGTTTTTAAAAACCTACCTAAAGCAGATCAGCTGAAAAGGTGGGGCAACTCAAACTCTCGAGGTTCAACACAGCAACAACGAGGCGGGACGGGCGAACCACCAGCGGCAACAACAGAAAGCAGCAGCTTGTTTTCAAGCACAAACCCAATAAATCGCTATTCACAAGACCCCTCAACCAACTGCCCCATCGTTGCCGGCAGTCTAGCTGGTGTCATTATTTTAACACTATGCGCACTCACCTCTACTCTTCCAGCATGGGCAATAGCCAGCCTAGCGTTTAAAAACACAACACTTCAGGGCCTTTCTTTCTTTGGCCTTATCATTTTCTCATTTTTCCTCTGCGCCATACCAAGCGCTGCCGCCGGATATGGCACTTACAAACTATCTCAGGGTTGCTGACAATTCAAACGATGAAGACCCATCGCCCAATCAACTCTCTTTCTAAAACAGACGGTCTAATCCTCAACCGCAAAAATCCCAGGCTCATTACGCAAGAAATCTTTATAATCCAAGCCATAACCGTACAAGAACTTATTCTCAACGTTTAAACCAATAAAGTCACAGGTTTCAAGGCCACCTGCATCACGTGGTCGGTCTTTGTCTATGAGGGCGGCTGTGTAGATTTTTTTGGCGCCTTTGGCGTTGCAATAGCTGATGATGGCGCTGAGTGTTAAGCCGGTGTCGAGGATGTCTTCTACTAAAACAACGACGCGGTCTTCTAAAGAAATACTTGGCTCTGCGCGCCAGTGAAGGTGGCTGCCTTCGATTTCGCCTTGGTAGCGTGTGGCGTGGATG
>Ga0233437_1001448_pt1 | contig 43439 bp, 31 predicted proteins | sample SI_122_August201_FD_182714 | JGI IMG/M metagenome (GOLD analysis project Ga0233437, IMG submission 182714) | Seawater microbial communities from Saanich Inlet, British Columbia, Canada - SI_122_August2016_200_MG | ecosystem: Environmental > Aquatic > Marine > Inlet | place: Canada: British... | reverse complement strand
AATGCTATTTAGATTGGTTATAAATTTTATGCAATTTTACACCAGCCTGATATATAGACATTTGGAAAATATTTTTTTTAAGCTCGTTTAGTGTTCGAAGTAAAATTTACAAGTTGGGTTAATTCCGTATCTGCAAATAAAATCTAATAGTCAAGGCAATACTCTTTTAGTAAAGCCTTGACTTATGAATTATTAAGGATTCTTAATATCAGCTTTTGGCCCGAGATAATACCACCAGTTTAATACTGCACAAATTGCATAGAATATTGCAAACCCATATAATGCATATTCGGGAGTCGTCATTTTCATCTGCTCACCCAGAACTTTTGGAATAATAAAAGCTCCGTAGGCAGCAACAGCAGAAGTCCACCCAAGAACTGGCCCGGCTTGTTCTTTATTAAATACGATTGCGATAGTTCGGAAAGTTGAACCGTTGCCGATTCCGGTTGCTGCAAAAAGAATTATTAGAAGGATGAAGAAAGGTGTGAAATAATCCTGAGGGGTTGCAGAATGATAAGCCAGAGCCATGTAATAAGCAACGCCGATTGCAGCCGCAACCATGACGATTGAAACAATCTGAGTAATCATGGCACCTCCGAATTTGTCTGAGAGCTTACCTCCAAGAGGACGAATTAAAGCTCCAATAAAAGGGCCTGCCCATGCAAACATAAATGCACTCGGGCCGTCCGGATTTGATACATCGTGAACCCATTGCCCATCGGGGCCAAGTGTATGAATATATCCAAAAATAAATTTAATAGACAATGGAACCGCTGCTGAGAAACCAATGAACGAACCAAATGTCATAGTATAAATTATGGTCATTACCCATGTGTGTTTGTTGTTAAAAATGGAATATTGTCGCTTCAGGTTTGATTTAATCTCACCTGGAGATGCAAGTTTAATCAAGAAAACCGTAGCAGCAATAATCAGCGGAAGAATAACCCATTTGTTTTTCAGAACATTTTTAATAAAGACGCTATCTCCTGGATCTAAACCGATCGGTGGAGGAAGAATAAAATACAAGCCTATACCCGCTGTTACGAATCCAAGGAAAAGTAGCCAGGAAATCCGTCCGAATGATACGAGAGGGTTTTTTAGGTTTGGCGTTACCGATTCAGTTTTGATATTATTCATTCCGAACCAACCAAAGAAGCCAAGTGGAATAAGCCACAATACCCAAATCCAGCCCGCATTTGCAATCCAGGTTTCTGATCCTTCTGCAATACGCTTAAATATTGTACCTGAAGATTTTGACAATTCCATTGCATCACCGCTCAATGATCCGAGCAGGGGTAGTGTCATGGCAAGTGGTATTAATATTTGCATGGTAGTAACTCCAAAGTTTCCTAAGCCTGCATTTAAGCCTAATGATGTTCCCTGTACTTTTTTTGGAAAAAAGAAACTGATATTACTCATTGATGAGGCAAAATTACCACCACCAAAGCCGGATAAAAACGCAAGAAGTTGAAATTGCCATAAAGGTGTGGATCTATCCTGAAGTGCTAATGCAGTACCGATAGCTGGTATCAGTAGTAAGGCAGTCGTAAAAAAGATAGTATTTCTTCCACCTGCAAGCCTGATAAAGAAAGTACTCGGAATTCTTAAAGTAGCTCCGGTTAAACCTGCAATTGCAGCAAGTGTAAGCATCATATTTTTATTCGTTGCCGGATCGGGATCAAAAATGAAACCTAAGTTAATCATTTGTACTCCGATAATTCCCCACATAAGCCAAACTGCAAATCCTACGAGTAAACTCGGAATAGAAATCCATAAGTTTCTGGTGGCAATTTTTTTTCCGGTCGAATTCCAAAAACCTGAATCTTCGACGTTCCAATTTGTAATATTAATTTTAGACATAATTAATTTTTTAGTTAAATTTAATTCAATATTAGAAGTTTATATCATGGATATATTATTGATTGACAACTACTCAAAACTATCAACAAATGCATCCTTAGGTTCTTTCAGCATAATAAAACAATAAATAAGGCTGATTAATGCACCACCTGAAAGCATAAATAAGAAAGATTTGTCATCCATAAAATTGTATAGAAACAAATAGGTTACAGCACCAACATTACCAAAGGCACCTGCCATTCCAGCAATTCTTCCGGTCATTTCCTTCTTAATGGACGGGATCATAGCGAAGGTTGCCCCTTCGGCACCCTGTACAAAAAATGAAGCGAACATTGTAATAGCTATAGAAACAATTAACCAGGAAATTGTATTATATTGAGGTAGTAATGTAACTTCTCCATCGCCACCGATTGGCCCATATTGTGCGATAATCGCCATTAAGAAAAAACCTATTGTTATACCGCCCATATAAAGCAACATCGTATTCTTACGTTTTCCCATTTTATCCGAAATCAATCCTCCCAACGGACGCGCAACCAAATTCATGAAAGCAAAGGATCCTGCAACAGTTCCTGCCATTGTTAAGGTCATTATACGGGAGCCGTCTTCATACAATAAATTGCTAAATACTTCATAAAAGAACATAGGAAGCATGGATACGATAGCAAGTTCAGCACCGAAATTTGCAAAATATGTTGTATTCAGCGCCCCCACACTTCCGAATGGGAACTTATCTTTTTCCGGTACTCCGGCTTTGAGCCGTGGAAGGTTGGCTTTTAGAATTCTTCCAACATCAGCTAAATACACTAGCCCGAGTATTATCCAGGCAATCCAAACTTGTGACCAGCTAATCATGTGTTCAGCGTTAATCATTTGCTTATGTAAAACATATACAACCAGCCCAAGTGCACCATATAACGGCAATTCCCAAACAATATACTGTCCCAAATCAAAATAAGAAGATACAGGCATTGCACCGCCTTTGTTCTTGATAGTTTTAGGCTTAATTCCTTCAGGATAATCCGTTACGGTAAAGAAATAAAAAACACCGTATATTGCAGCTACAATACTTGTTATTGCCAGAGACCAGCGCCAGTCGCCTCCTAAAAGATTCACAGCTACAAAAGGTACTGCAGCAGCAGCAGCAGCAGATCCAAAGTTTCCCCATCCTGCATAAAAACCTTCAGCACGGCCAATGTATTTTGGTGTAAACCAGTTTGCAGTCATTTTAATACCTATAACAAAACCGGCACCAATAGCACCCAGCGCTAACCTGGATAAAATTAATTGAGTAAGGTCATTTCCAAATGCAAAGGTTAAACCGGGAATAAGCATTATTACCATTAAACTTGCAAATATTCTCTTTGGCCCGTATTTATCAATTAAACCGCCTACCACAATACGAGCCGGAATAGTTAATGCTACATTGGTTACCAATAATGCTTTTACATTTGATTTCGATAGCCAGTCAAACTGTTCTATCATTTTTGACAACACACCTGCCATATTAAACCATACAACGAAGGTTAGAAAAAATGCTATCCAGGTTAGATGCAATGTTCTTATACTTGGATTGCTAAAATCAATTAATGAAGGAGCTTTGTATTTCATAATGAAGTACTATTTGTTAGTATTAATGAATATTCTCTTTTTTAATTCCTGATTCTTCTTAATTATTTTTCGAACGAACACCATATATAAATTTCCTTGACGACCTGATTTCCTTGCGGTTCCAATTCCATACAACACGCTGGTAATTTCTATAGAAATATCTGACCGGATATACTAAGAAATGTACAAATCTGCTAAAAGGAATTAATGCTAAAATAAAAAATGCTGAAACAACGTGAATCTGAACAAAAATCGGCATTACTTCTAGTGCTGCTGTGTCAGGTGAAAACAAGAAAATGGATTTTAAATATGGAGTCATAGTTGATGCAAACCAGGAAGACCCCCAGCGATATAAATATGCAACAAGAAGGCCTGAAACAATCTGAACAAACAAAACAATATAAACTACAACATCCATTTTTGAAGTTACAATTTGAATTCTTTTTGATTGCAGCCTTCGTATGATAAGAATAATCAGTCCATAGAAAGCACAAAGTCCGAATCCAAAGGCTGCAATTTCAATTATAAGCATCCGCAATACATGACCGTTTAAGACAAAAATAGTTTTAGGGAAAAGAAAAGCAAACAAATGCCCAAAAAACAAGAAAATAATACCCCAGTGAAACGGGCGAATGCCTTTGTACAGTACTCTACCTTCAAGAAATTGAGAAGAAAGCGAAGTGTATTCAAATTCTAATGAGCGATACTTGTAAATTGTACCGATAATCATTATGACTAAAGAAGCATACGGTAGTCCGATAAAGAAAAAGTTGCTCATAATTTATATTATTTTGAATTATTATTTGTTTAAAAAATTATTTTCTTTTTTTGCAGGATTGCGGGTTACAATTAATATTATTTAGAAAATTTGTTTTATCCTTATTATTTATTTTAAATTGTTTGTAATTTAGGTCTTTAAAGTCGATTTCCATTATATTTAAAAGTGTTGTGAGATTTTTTCGGTAAACATTATTATCGTCTTTAAAATTTTTCAACATTTCTTTCAGAGCCGGAATCATAATGCAATAAGCAAGTTCCTCAGCAAAATTTCTATCGGCAATTTTCGGGAGCAGTTTTAGCATGTTTGGTAAATGGTCGGCAAGTTCAGAACCACAATCGTTGTTTGCTTTGTTGTGTTCATTTCGCATGTTTACCAGAAACTCGCCTCTTTTGTAATCTTCCCCGAAAAGAATATAGCCGATATCAAGATAACACAAGGCTTGCACATCGAACGTTCTGATAAAATACTCACTCTGTTTTTCAATAGGCGTTTCTTCAATAAAAGACAAAAAGGCATCTATATTTTCCTGATTTTCAGGATAATTATTTATAATAATTGTCCTTATTTCGACAACAGTTTTTGCTAATTCTTTTTCAGGATAACTGAAAAGTGATGCTAATGTTGAATAATGATTCATTGATATTGAAATTTAGAGTCCTCTTTTAGGTTTATTTAAGAAACCGAAACCTGTATTTCCTTTAACATCACCGGTATTTTCGAGCAATTCCATTGCTTCTTCTCTGTGTGCAGCAGGGATGACAAACCGCTGTTCAAATTTTGGGAGCGAAGTCAACCTAAAAATAGCGTCGGCGGTTTCACTGTCAATGTTTGAGGCTTTAAGCGCTTCTTCAGATTCTTTTTTATCTAAATCACCCACAGTTGCATCTCTTCGATGAAGCCTTACGGCTTGAAGTTTTCTAAGTACTTCTTTAATTTTTTCGGTATCGCCGGCAGTAAACAGGCTTGCTAAATATCTCAAAGGTGGGCGAGTGTCCTCAACTTTTCCCCAAAGCGATTCTGTTATACTTTCATAATATTCACCACTTGTGTCTGCCATTGTTGGTAATAATGGCGGCACATAAAATAAGTTAGGAATTGTGCGATATTCCGGATGAAGTGGCAGGGCTATTCCCCATTCTTTAACGAATTTGTAAACGGGAGATTTCTGAGCAGAATCAATTGTCGAATCAGAAATACCATTCTTTTTTGCGGCTTTTATAATCGCAGGGTCAAAGGGGTCCAGGTAGATGCCTAATTGCTTATCTACTAAGTCACCTTCACTACAGGAGGCAACTTCTTCTATCCTATCGGCATCATAGAGCATTACACCAAGATAGCGTATTCTTCCTACGCAAGAATGCATGCAGGCAGGTGCTTGACCGGTTTCAATTCGCGGGAAGCAGAGAATACATTTTTCTGATTTGCCGGTGTCCCAATTGTAATAGCTTTTTTTATACGGACAGGCTGTAACACACATTCTCCAGGCACGACAGCGTTTTTGATTGATAAGGACAATTCCGTCTTCACCTCGTTTGTAGATTGCCCCGGACGGACATGAAGCCACGCAGGCAGGGTTGAGGCAATGATTACAGATTCTCGGAAGATAATACATTACCATTCTTTCCAACTGGAACATAGTCTTTTTTTCGTTTTCAGTGAGATCATTAAGATTATAATCCTGTCTTGCATAATCCAATGAACCACCCATATCATCATCCCAGTTTGGCCCTGCTTTTACATCAATAGGTTCGCCGGTAATCAGAGATATTGATCTTGCAACAGGTTGATCATCGCTTTTAGGTGCATCAAAAAGATTAGAGTATTGATAGGTCCAGGGTTCATAATAATCATCAATAACCGGAAAGTTTGGGTTATGGAAAATCTTGTTCATTCCCTTTATTTTACCGGCTCCTTTTAGTTCAATAGAGCTACCTTTCTTTTCCCAGCCTCCTTTATAAATTTCCTGATCTTCCCATTTAGTCGGATAGCCTGTTCCCGGCTTTGTTTCAACATTATTCCACCACATATATTCTGCACCTTTTCTGTCAGTCCAAATATTTTTACATGCAATTGAACAAGTGTGGCATCCTATGCATTTATCTAAATGGAATACCATTGATATTTGCGATCTTACATCCATTTTATCTGTTTTTTATAAATAACATAATATTTGCTTGTGCTACGAATATTCATTTGTGAATATTTACTTAAATAAATATTAATGATCATCAATAACTACTTTATTCATTTTTTGTACTACAACATGAGTGTCTCTGTTCACTCCAACAGGCCCCCAGTAATTGAAATGATATGTAAATTGACCGTAGCCACCTACTAAAAGATTTGGTTTCAAATGAATACGGGTCAGGCTATTGTGTCCCCCACCTCTTCGATTGCCTCGTACTTGCGATTTTGCAAGCTGCAGAGTACGTTCCGGTGAGTGATAAACAATACAGATACCTTTTGGTATTCGTGCACTAACACAAGCTCTGGTGCAAAATACTCCATTGTCGTTGTGAACTTCAACGTAGTCGTTGTCTTTTATACCCATTTCTTCAGCATCTGCTTCGCTTAACCAGCAAGGCTCAGTACCCCTCGACAACGTTAGCATACGTAAGGTATCACCGTAGGTTGAGTGAATTTGCCATTTTCCGTGAGGAGTAAGCACATTAAGTACTCTTGCATTACCTTCAACTACTGTTTTTCTAAGTTCGCCATACGCTTCAGGCTTAGGAGAAGGTTTATAAGTCGGTAAATTTTCGCCGAATTTAATATAACCTTCATGATCGAGGTAAAAGTGCTGACGGCCGGTGAGTGTTCTCCACGGCACAAGGCGTTCTACGTTGTATGTGTAAGCAGCATAGGCTCTTCCATTAGTCATTATACCCGACCATAAGGGTGAATTATTATAGCGACGTGGCTGAGCCTGTAGATTTTTATATGTGAGTTTTACGTCTTTGCTTCCTTCGCCCAGATCCCTGAGTTTAAGGCCGGTTCTTTTTTCTGCATTTTCATAAGCGCGATCACTGAGTACTCCGTTTGTGAGTGTTGAAAGGTGCATTATTGCTTCAATAGCTTCAGTATCTTCCTTAATTTTTGGATAAGTTTGACCGTCTATTGTATTAGTATTATCCGGATTATCAAGCATCATATTGTAATAATCACCACATTGATATGCATTTCCATGAGCTCCAAGGCCATCTTTGATATTTTTGCCCAGGCTTATAAATTTTTCATAGAGTTTTGTATAATCTCTTTCAAGAATAACGATATTATGCATTGTTTTACCAGGAATCGGTTCGCATTCTCCTTTGCTCCAATCTTTTATTTCTGTTTGAGCTATTTCTCCCGGTGTATCGTGTGAAATAGGCACATTCACAACATCTTTGATTGGTGATGGAATATGTACCTTAGCTAAATCAGTTGTAACCCTTGATATTTCCCTGAATATTTCCCAGTCGCTTTTTGCTTCCCAAACAGGGTTGATGGCAGCAGAGAGAGGATGTATGAAAGAATGCATATCTGTACTATTCAAATCAGCTTTTTCATACCATGAAGCAGCCGGTAGCACAATGTCGGAATATAAAGCAGATGTATCCATCCTGAAGTTTAAATCTACTATCAGATCCATTTTTCCTTCAGGGCTATTTTCTTTCCACTCAACATCCTTTACGAATTTATCAGCAACTTCATCAGCGATAGAATTGTTATGTGTACCAAGATAGTGTTTTAAGAAGAACTCATGTCCTTTTGAACTAGAGTTCAAGGCATTTCCACGCCAGATATACCATACTCGCGGAAAGCTCATTTCATCATCAGGCTTTGCAACAGCATGTATGAGTTCTTTGCTCTTTAGTTTTTCTACAATATATTTTTTTATTTCATCATCATTCTTAGCACCCGATTTTTCAGCATCTTTGATGATGTCAAAGTTACTCTTGGTGTATTGAGGGAAAAATGGCATCCATCCATTTCTTACTGCCTTAACGATCAGGTCGGCAGTGTGTTGTTGTGACAACTCATTTTCGGGAACAGTGTTGTAGTCAGACTGATTTCCATCGTAGCGCCATTGGTCCGAATGTATATAGTGCCAAATTGGGGCTTGTTGAAGTCTTACAGCCGGTTGCCAGTCTTTACCCGACATAATTGCTGCCCATGAATCCATTGGTGCCAGCTTTTCCTGGCCAACATAATGGTTCATGCCACCACCGTTTCTGCCTATACATCCTGTAAGCATAAGAGCCATTGTTCCGGCTCTGTATATTAAATTATTATGATACCAGTGATTAATACCAGCTCCAATAATTATCATACATTTTCCGTTTGTAACTTCAGCAGTTCTTGCAAATTCATGTGCAAATTGAATAATTGTTTTCTTTCCAATTCCTGTGAAAATCTCTTGCCATGCCGGTGTGTAAGCAGCATCTTTATCATCATAAGATTTTGGATAATTACCTTCAAGGCCGCGGTCAATTCCGTATTGGCCCATGATTAAATCATACACCGTGGTTACCGGCACTTTTCCTCTTTTCGTATCAATATATTTAACAGGAACACCTCTCTCTACATTTACTCCAAGGCCAAATTCTGTAAATTCAACCTGAAGAACTTTATCTTTGTTGTCGATTAATGATAATATTGGGTCGTAAGTTGTTCCGTCTTCAGCATCTTCAAATTTCATGTTCCAGTTTCCGGGCTTGCTGTCCCATCTATGTCCCGAACTACCTCCAGGACATACAAAATTGCCTGTTTCGGTATCAATATTTAAAAATTTCCAATCGCCATTTTCTATATCTTTATATTTTTCAATTTGGTTGGCACGTAACATTTTATCCGGAACATATTTACCATCTTTCTCAACTAACTCAACAAGGTATGGGCTATCGGTATATTTTTTTGTATAATCAATAAAATAAGGAGTCTTTTTTTCAACATGGTATTCTTTCAGAATAATATGTGTAACAGCCATCCAATATGCACCATCCTGGCCTGCATGAATTGGAATCCACTGGTCGGAATATTTCGCAACCATGTTAAAGTCAGGTGACAATACTACTGTTTTCGTCCCGTTGTGCCTTGATTCAGAGAAGAAGTGCACATCAGGTGTTCGTGTCATTCCCAGGTTGGCACCCATTGCAGCAATAAACTTTGCATTATACCAGTCAGCACTTTCAGCTACATCGGTTTGCTCACCCCAAATTTCAGGGAATGCGTTTGGAAGATCGCAATACCAATCGTAAAAACTTAGATTAACGCCTCCCATAAGTTGTAGAAAACGTGACCCTGCCGCATAGCTGATCATTGACATTGCCGGAATCGGTGAGAAACCCGTGATTCTGTCAGGGCCGTAACGCTTAATAGTGGAAATATTTGAAGCAGCAATAAGTTCAAGCGCCTCATCCCAGGATACTCTTCTGAAACCACCTTTTCCTCTTGCCTCTTGATATTTTTTTCTCTTTTCAGGGTCGTTTTGAATATTTTCCCATGCTTTTACAGCATCTCCTGTTTTTTCTTTTTCTTCTTTAAACAAATCAAAAAGAATACCTCGCATCAAAGGGTATTTTACACGGATTGGACTGTATAAGTACCAGGAGAATGAAATTCCCCGTTGACAGCCTCTTGGTTCATAAGGAGGAAGCGAACTTTCCAATTCGGGATAGTCAATAGCCTGGGTTTCCCAAACAACTATTCCGTCTTTTACATGAATATTCCAGCTACAACCACCGGTGCAGTTAGCTCCATGTGTGCTACGCACCACTTTGTCATGTTGCCAACGGTTTCTATAAAATTCTTCCCATTTTCTTAGATCCGGTTTTATTAAATCTTGTATCCAACTCATTTGTTTATATCTGTTTATTTTTTTTTGAGAGAAATGTGAATGTTTAAATTCTTAATTAAATATGTTAGATTTATATGCTCTTTATCTGCCGCTTATAGATTTCATCTTTGACTCCTGTTTTTTTATTGTTTTTCCAGAAAATATTGATAATTAAAAGAATTGCAAGGAAAAAAAATACTCCTAACAGGAAAAACATTCCTTTGAATTGTCCGGGTGTATGATACAATTGGTTCTCTTTAGTTGTTTTAAGGAACAGTTCAAGGTTTGCGCGCTCATCTATTGAAAGAGGGGAATCATTATATGAATTTATCATAGCCGGCATACTTGTTTCCATCGACTCAACGATGCCCTCAGTATAAGATGTTGATAAATTCATAGCAATCAAGCCTCCAAAACCAACGTCATTATGCCGGATACTGTGGCAGGAAAGACAACTTGGCCCCCCGTTATTCAAGGATAACTCACCTGTAAACAATTGTCTTCCTTTTTCGGCATCGGGTTTAAATATTAATGATTCTTCTTGATTGTATTCTTTTGCTTCATCGTCGGAAGCACCTCCGCTTGCAATATAATCAAGCATTGCCTGAATTTCTATTATAGAATTTGAATGAGAGGGCATAGGCTTTTTATCGTATTCTTCAAAAATTGCAATTGCATCTGCATCACCTGAAGCAATTAAATCTTTTGAAGATTTAACGAACTTTACAAGCCAATCAAAATCCCTCTTAGAAGTGATCCCTGACAAATCAGGCCCTACTTTTATACCTCCGCCTATCGTATGGCAGGATAAGCAGTGCTTTTTGTAAAGTGCAGCGCCATCCTGAGCATTTGCAGCGACTGCCAAAAACAAAAATGTTGCGATAAAAGGAGTTAAATATTTCATATAAAATTTAGTTTTATTATTTCATAAAGAACTGTTAACAGTTTTTCATTGTTTTATTTTAGTTTAATTTGTGCATTAAGCTTTCTTCCAAATAAGGATGATTTTCGGGTATTATATTTGCTTTGCTTAACGACCTCGTTACCACAAATATGAATATTCCCAGGAATCCGAGGAACATGCCTATTTCAATAAAGCCAATAGAATTCAAACCCACCGGAGTGGTTTCCGAAATTGTAGATCCAGGCATTATTTGTAAATATAAATCAACCCACATACCTACAATTAGAACTGCTGCTGTAATGAGCAGTGCATTCATATTTCTGGCTATTTTATTCAGCATTAGAAATAAAAAAGGAAAAAGCCAATTCAAAATAACGTTTACATAAAATAAGCCTCTCCACTCACTACTTGCTCTTATTTGATAATACACTGTTTCTTCAGGCATGTTTGCGTACCAAATCAATAAATATTGAGAAAACCACATATATGCCCACATAATTCCGAGAATAAACATATATTTTGAAAAATCCTGCAGATGTGCTTTATTCAATTTAGGAAAATATCCCTGTAAATGTAGTAGAATTACAATCACCATAACTACGGCTGAACCGTGAAGGAATGCCGAAACAAAATTTTTCATAGCAAATAATGTGCTAAACCAGTGAGCGTCAATTGACATTATCCAGTCAAATGTTCCGGCACTAAACGTGAGTGCAAGCACAAATATAAAGACTTTTGAATAATATTCGCTTTTGTGAAAATATGTCAATCCACCATTTAGGTCTTCATTAACTGAAAGCTTTCGCAAAAAACCAATGAAAAAAATCCAGGCCCCGAAAATGATAACATATCTGATAATAAAAAACGGCATATTCAGGTATGGTGATTTGTGCATTAGTAATGCATCGGTTTCAACGGCTTCGTGATGTGTCCAGTGATAAACTGAATGGGCACCAAGTATTACGAAAATAAGCATAAAGACACCGGCATAAGGCATATAACTTCCCATAGCCTCAGGAATTCTTTTAAACATTGATGACCAGCCTGATTGTGTGATATATTGAATAGCCATAAAAAACATAGCACCAATAGAAAGTGAGATAAAGTAGTAATTGTTTATCAGATAATTAGCCCATGTTCTCCCTGGATCAGACTGAAAACCTATGATTAATGCAGCAATACCAATAATAACAAGGGCAATTGAAAAAATTCTTAATTTGGGCGATATTGTATATGCTTTATCCATTTTCTATAAGTTTGTGTTCAATGTATTTACCCTTATACTAATTTGTTTTTAATTTATTTTTGATGTAGCTTACTATTCTCCACCTGTCTTCAGGTTTTATTTGAGCACTGTGAGATCCCATATAGCCGGATACGGAACCAATTGTGATTACATGGAAAATTTCTCCATCGGGTTTATTCTGCACAAATTCGTCAACCAGCGATGTTACTTCAGTAGTAAATTTTCCGGCCGTTACTAAATGTCCATCACCTTTTCCAGTTTCACCATGACACATGACACAGTTAACTTTGTATATTTCTTTTGCAATTTTTAAGTCTTTTTTTGTAGCTGATAAGGGATTTTGTAACTCGGCACCTGCCTGCTTTTGTCCTGCATCAGTCTTTAGGTATTGATATGGAATTACACCTCTTGGGATAGTTCCTGCAACCGGTGGTTGGGCTGTTTTTCCGTCGGCAAAATTTGGGTTTTTGGAATAATATTCATAAGCTTCTGATGGAGCCATGTCGTTAAAATAAGTGTAGCCCGGATGATTCCTATCTTCCCTGCTGCAAGCCGAAAAAATCAGAAGCATAAAAAGAATCGCAAGAGAGATAATATTTCTAAATTTATATTGCATAAAAATTATATCTTAAATGTTTTCAATATTTTCTTTTTCTCCGATTTCAATTGCCCCGTATTTAAATAGGACAGAATTTATTCTTTCAGTATCTTCTTTTGACATGTCTTTTGTTTTTTCGATGACGATAACATATTTATCATCAGTAATATCTTGGTGTACAACTACAGTGTGTTTTCCGGGGCCAAGTTTTTGCCTGACAAAAAAAGTTATTAGCGACATAACGATTCCGATATTTATTGTCATCACAAAAAGAATAATTACAAACGAAAGCGTGTTGTTGGGTTTCCCACCGATCGTAATAGGGTAATCAATTACCGAGGTCCAGTACAAAAATGCATAGGTGAGTGACAGGCCAAGTACAGCATAGATAAATGCAGCATAAGGCAGTCTTGTTTTTAATCCCAATTCGTGAAAAACTTCATGAATCGGGTAAGGAGTAAAGACATTTTTTATCTTTATTCCGGTATCCTTAATTTTTCTCATTGCCTCAAGGAATACGTCTTCATCATCGAAAACTCCGAAAATGTTGTTATTTTTTATTGTATTAATCATGGCTTGTAGATTTTAATACTCCTTTAACCTCGCTAATTGCAATAATCGGAAGGTATCTGAAAAATAATAATACACCAACTATAAATAGGCCAAGTGTACCAATATAAACACTTATCTCAACAAAAGTTGGCGAATAAGATGACCAGTTTGCAGGTAAATAATCTTTTGATAGTGATGTAATTACGATTACATATCTTTCAAACCACATCCCGAGATTTATAAACAATGAGATAATAAAAACAAATGTTATGTTTTTTCTAATTTTCTTGAACCAGAATAGCTGAGGAATAATTGCATTACAGATTATCATTCCATAGAAACCTATCATATAGTCGCCTGTAATACGATTGTTGAAGAATATAAAATATTCATACTCGCTTCCGGAATACCATGCTATAAAAATTTCGGTAGAATAAGCCGTTCCCATTATCAAACTAATAAATATTAGGATTTTAGCGATGGCGTTTAGGTGGCTATCGGTAACGTAAGACTGAAATTTGAAAAATTTTCGAATAATAATCATGAGTGTAAGCACCATTCCGAAACCGGAAAAGATTGCTCCAACAACAAAATAAGGTGGAAAAACTGTTGAATGCCAGCCTGGCATTACAGATGTAGCAAAGTCCATTGCTACAATGGAATGAACTGATATTACCAGAGGAGCGGTAAGCCCACCGAGAATTATTGCCAAAGCTTCAAAACGAAGCCATCCGCGTGCTGAACCTACCCAACCGAAGCTGAGAAAATCATAGATTCTTTTTTTTATTTTCGACGTAGTTTTATCGCGAATCGTTGCAAAATCAGGAATCATCCCGATATACCAAAATGTGGCGGAAGCCATTAGGTAAGTACTAATAGCGACAACGTCCCAGAAAAGAGGTGAGTTAAAATTTACCCAGAGCGAGCCTCTTGTATTCGGGTAGGGAAAAATAAATTTTGCCATCCAGATGCGTCCCATGTGAATAATAGGAAACATACCTGCGCACAGAAGTGCAACAACTGTCATTGCTTCGGCTGCACGGTTTATGGATGTTCTCCATTTTTGTCGCACAATAAGAAGAAAGATTGAAAATGCAGTTCCGGCATGCCCAATACCTATCCACCACACGAAATTGATAATGCCCCAGCCCCAGGCAACCGAGTTATTAAGCCCCCAGGTACCGATACCTTCGGTAATTGTTATGTAAATAGCCCACATACCCAAGGTCAAAGCAGCCATACCAATAGCAAAAGCATATATCCACCATCTCGGAGTTTTATTTTCAATTGGTGCAATAATTTCTTTGGTAATATCAGCATACGATTTATTACCTTCAACTAGTACACCCCTTATTTTTGTTCTATACATAGTTTACAAAAATTTTCTTGGTAATTTTTTGCACTTTATTTTTCCGGACAATATTTACTTTTTTATTTTTCATTTTGTTTACCCTTCGGTATTTCTTATTTTTGTCAGGTATCCAACAGATGGCCGTGTATTGACTTGTTCCAACAAAAAGTAATTTCTTTCATCATCCCAGACCTTAGAAATAGCACTTCCTTCCATGTTCAGATCGCCAAAAATCATAGCATCAGCCGGACATGACTGAAGGCAGGCAGGTTTAATTTCCCCATCCTTAAGTTTTCTGTTTTCCTTTTTTGCCTGGAGTTTTTTCTCCTGGATTCTTTGAATACAAAATGAGCATTTTTCTACTACACCGCGTGATCTGACAACTACGTCGGGATTCAGTACCATCTTTCCGAGCGAGCTGTTCATGTTGTAATCAAATTTATCGTTGTTCGCATATTCGTACCAGTTGAACCTTCGCACACGGTAAGGGCAGTTGTTCATACAGTATCGTGTTCCGATGCATCTGTTGTATGCCATATCGTTAAGTCCTTCTTGACTGTTTTGTGTTGCTGCAACGGGACAAACGTTTTCGCAAGGTGCATCATCACAGTGCTGGCACATAACCGGATGGAAATATACATCAGGTTCTTCGGCTTTTTCTGCATAGTACCTGTCGATTCTGATCCAGTGCATAATGCGTTTATTCCTTACTTCATCACGGCCAATGACAGCAACGTTGTTTTCAGCCTGACAAGAAATAACGCATGCGCTACAGCCGGTGCAGGAATTCAGGTCTATAGCCAACGCCCAATGATGTCCTTTAAATTCTCTTTCGGGGTACAATGATTGTTTATGTTTCTCAGCAACAAGGTGAGCTTCGTTTCCGGCAGATGGATTTGATTTGTAATTCTTCAAAGTAGAAGTTCGTACATGGTCACGTCCATGCATAGTGTGATGTGTCTGAGTAAGCGCTAATATATAATTGTCACCGGTAGGTATAAGCTTAATATCGTTGCCGTTGTACAATCTGGTTCCTTTGCTTTGAATAAGCCTGAACGCATTTTGTCCAACACCATCGGCTACTTTTCCTGCGGCGCTTCTTCCGTATCCTAATGCAATAGAAACTGTATTTTCTGCCTGGCCTGCCTGAATAAGCACAGGTAGTTCAAATAAGTCGTTAACAATTACAATATCTCCTAAGCTTAGTCCGTTTTTATCGGCAAATGTTTTTGAAGTAGCGAGATAGTTATCCCAACATACTTTTGAAACAGGGTCGGGCAGTTCTTGTAGCCAGGGATTATTAGCTTGTTTACCGTCGCCTAATGCAATACTTTCGTACAACGAAAATTCAATGGCTTTTTCGCCGGTATCAGGAGATATAAGTAACGAAGCACAATTAGTAATGTTTGTAGCAGAATAAGCTTTAACAGAATGAGTATTGCTTTTGTGTTTCGATGCAGCATTACTTACATCATAGACTCCGGCTTGAAGCGTATTATTCCAAAATTCGGAAAAACGTGAATATTTTGATTGATTGGGAAATAAATTTGATTTCCAAAATAGTTTAATATAAGCGTAAAAGGCATCTTCCGCTGCTGAGTTTCCGGCTTTATCCTCGTTATTTTTATCATTATCGCCAATTCCTGACCAAATCAGTAGGCTTTCTTGCGCCTGTCTGGTATTAAAAAGTTTATTTATGGTTGGCTGCATCAAGCTGTAAACGCCTTTTTTCGGCTGGGCATCATTCCAGGATTCCAGATGATGGCAATCCGGGCAGACGTAGCCGGCATGTTTTGTGGTTTCATCTAAAGTATCTGAAAATGAAACAGAAAGTTTAGTCTTACTTAGGGCGCTTGTAAATGCATCTGCGTTTTGATAATCATAAACCGGATTTACGTTGTACATTAAAATAGCTTCAACTTTACCATTTTCCATGCGTTCAACAAGCTTGTCCATTTTGTTATCAACACCTTGCTTTGTATAAACAGCTTGGCTTATGTCAATTGTTTTGCCGTAATTGCCAAGCATAAAGTTAATATCGTTTACAACAAGTTGGATATTGACATCGTTTGAGCCTGATACAACGAGTGACTTACCTTTTGCTGCCCATAATTCGTCAGCAAGAGAGTCAACATTAACTGTTGATACTGGAGTGTTTACTGTTGTTTTTCCCGCTTTTTGAGCGATATTATTGTAAAGGTTCAAAATAGCACCGGCTTCCTGCGACGGATTAATCGGTATTCTGTAATCAGCGTTGCTTCCTGTGAGTGTAAGCGTTGATTCAAATTGAACATGCTTTGACATATTCGTATTTGTTTTGCTTACTTTCCTGTTTTTTGAGTATTGTTTTGTATATTCAATCGGTGAAAGCCAGGTTCCGAGAAAATCAGCACCGAAGCTTACGATAAGCTCAGCTTTATCAAAATTATAGGATGGTAGATGCGATACCCCGAAGTTTTTTTGGTTTGCTTCAATAATTCCAGAAGCTGAAACCGAATCATAATAAACAACTTCGGTAGTTGGATATTTTCTTTTGAAATCTGCCAGGATGCTTTGTGTTGAAGGGCTTATTATTGAGGAAGAAAGAATTACTATTTTACCACCATTTTTTGAAATTTCATCAAGTTTTTCAATAATATCGGCATCAACTTCTTCCCATGTTGATTCTTGTTTGTTTTTCAGTGGGTTTTTAATTCTGTAGTTATCGTATAGGCTCAAAACCGATGCCTGTACTCTTGCGTTTGTGCCGCCTGCCGTAATTGAGGACAACTCATTGCCTTCAATTTTAATGGGGCGTCCTTCGCGTGTTTTTACAATTATACTACAATAATCGTTTCCATCAAAAAAAGTTGAAGCATAGTAATTAGCATTACCGGGAATAATGTTTTCGGGTTTAATCAGATAGGGAATAGCCCTGTTGATAGGATTTTCACAGCTTGCTGCAAAAGTTACAAATCCAACTCCAAAGCCAAGCATTTTCAAAAAGTCTCGTCGTGAAGAGGTGCCATGCTTTTTTATTTCATCTTCGGGGATGCCTTCAATTGGAAATTCAGATTCAGTTACCAGCTCGGTTTTTGAATCATTGTTTAAATCCTCTATACTTTTCCAATATTTTTTCATACTATGCAAAAATCTTTTCCAATATTATTTTTGATTAATAGTGACATTTTTGACAATTGTTGCCTCCAATATCATCAACAGTGACAATAGTTATTTTTCCTGATTTAAGGTCTTCGTACTGTTTGTAAGAAGAATAATACTTATTGTCAAACTGAACTTTCTGTGTTCGGTGGCAATCTATGCACCAGCCCATGCTCAGATCTTTCACCTGCTGAATCCTGCCCATTTTTTCGACATCACCGTGGCATTCTTTACAATCTAATTTACCAACCTTTACATGCTGTGCGTGGCTGAAAAAAACGTGATCGGGAAGATTGTGAACCTTTACCCATTGAATAGGGACCCCTGATTCGACAGCTTCATGAATTTTATTGATTTCTTCTTCACCGGTATTTGTGCCATAGCGAATTACGTTGTGGCAGTTCAGGCAAAGACTTGCAGGCGGAATAGATGAATGTCGGCTGTCCGCCGGGCCGGTATGGCAATATTGGCAGTTAATTTTATTGTCGCCTGAGTGGATTCTGTGCGAAAATTTTATTGGCTGATCCGGCTCAAATCCCTGGCTTCTCCCGAGATATGTTGCCTCCTCCTGGACTGTTTTTCCGAAAATGGCAAAACCGGCAAGAATGAGTATTATATTAAAAAGTTTAAATTTTATCAATTTCGTGAATACCAGATCGGTAATAGGAATAAGAATTAACAAAACTCCAAGTATAAAAAGCCAGGTATTCGATGGGTGTGCATAACTGAAATCATTGTCAAGAAAGCTTGGATCAGCTTCCAATTTTCTTTCTTCAAATGCAATGTAATTAATTAAGGAAATAACTTCTTCGTCAGAATAATTGTGGCGTGGCATCGGGAGTTTTTCGTTTTCTTCAAATAGCCTTTTTGCTGCCGTATCCCCGGAAGTGATGAGTGAGTCTGAAGCCTGAATAAATTTTATTAACCATTCCTCGGAGTGCCTTTTTGTTACTCCTGCTAAGTCAGGCCCAATCAGTTTTCCCCGGCCAATTGAGTGGCATCGGGCACATGACGCAAAAAGTTCAGACGGAGACCGCATTGAAAGCAATTTATCTTGTTTTGTTGTGTCAACGCCTGCCTGTTTTTCGACCAAAGCTGCAGTATCTCCAAATAAAGTTGTTTCGTTCCCGGCTTCAACATAATTTGTTGCGGACAAAAAAAACAGAATTAGTGAAATGATGAATTTCATTAAATATTTAGTTTATTTATAAGAACATTTTCCAAATCCGTGCCAAAATTAAAAATAATTATTTAAAAATATGACGGTCGTCATAAAAAACATTTCATCATTTCATTATTTATCATCATTCTAAATAATAAAATAAATTTAAAAACATGAAACATAGTTATATAGAGATTGTATAGCAATAAATAAATATATCAAATGAAAAGATAATTTAATTAAATATATCCGTCATCATATAAAGTTAATAAATCCGTTGGTAGTTTTAAAAAAAAATCGGTTATTTGCATTTTTGTAATTCATAAATTGAATGATAAAATGGAAAACTTATGAAAATAATTGAATCAGGCAGAAAATGCAATAATTGCAGTCGTAAAAACTGTTTTATAAACAAGTGTTGCTCAGAAGAGTGGAAGAGTTTTCTTACTGAACACAAGACTACGTATTTATTTGAACGAGGGGAAAAAATATTTGCAAAAGGACAGCAAGCGAAAGGAGTTTATACAGTATTTTCAGGTTACATTAAAATTTCTGATATTGACGATAAATCAGAAAGAATTGTGGATTTGGTTACAAGAGGACATATTTTGGGGCACAGAGCATTGGGTGAAAGTGTAAATGTTTACTCGGTAACAGCAGAATCACTTTCGGAAAGCGAAATTACTTTTTTTTCTGCTGATATTTTCAGATTAGCCATTGAATCAAATAAAAAACTTGCACATTTTATTATTGATTTATTAACCAAAAAATTAAGAAGTGTCGAAATCAGATATAGAAATTTTCAAAAAATGCACGCAAAAGAAAAGATCATTTGTTCTTTAAACGATATTATTGAGACTTTCGGGACAGAAGAGCAAGACGAAACCCGCTTAAAATTTTCGTTAGCAAGAAAAGATATTGCCGGATTGGCAGTTACAACTTACGAAACCGTAATAAGAATATTAGGAGATTTAGATAAGAGTAATTATATTAAAATTGATGGGAAAGAGATAAAAATTCTTGATAGAAATTATTTTGCAGAAAATGCCAAAAGATTATTGAATTAGGCATCTAATCAATAATTTTAGTGAATTCAGATTTTATCCCAACAGAGATATTTGCTCTAAATTTTTTAAATCAACAATTTCAATTGTTTTTCCGAAAATATTTATGACTTTATCTTTCCTGAATTCTGAAAAAGTCCGGATTACATTTTCAGTACTCATGTTAATATATTCACCGATTTCTTTTCTGGAAACAGGCAGATCAAAAACAAAATTATTATAAATTTCCTGAGCAAAATATAGTAAGATAAATGCAACTCTGCCATTTAAATTTCTTTGTTTTAGCTCAAGTGATTGTAATATTATCCTGTCTGTATTTTTACTCATTTTTATTATTAAATCTAAAGCAAAATTTCCATTTTCTAAGATAATTTTTCTTATTTCATCGAGTTTGATATTACATGTAACCGAATCCTCAATTGCTGAAACAGAGTAATTATAATGTGTTTCAGAAAAAACACTAAATAAGCTGATAAAATCGAATAGTTTAGTGATATTGATTATTTGATCTTTTTTGTTTGATAAAGTACGATGTAATTTAACAATCCCGCTTTTTAAGTAAATAAAATTGGTGATTTCATCTCCTTCTTGTATTATTATATCACCTTTTTTATATATCTTTTCAATTTTATTTCTACAAATTTTTTCTATTATTGAAGCTTCAATATTTGAAAAGAACAAGGATTTTAATTCACATCCTTCACAATTACATTTTTCAACAGCTTCTTCCATTTGTTATTATTAAAAATTAATTCTAATTTACCAAATAAGTAAGAAACAAAAATACAGATTATTTGGAATAAAAATATAATTGCAAATAAATAAATCTCATTATATGATAATTTGAAACCTTTGCTAAATATATATGTTTATCAATGTATGACAAATATCATATTCCTTATAATTTTATGTAGCAGATTTCTACTAATTTATAAAATTAATATTTTCAAATAATTATAAATAATTATAAATTAGTAATATAAGTTGAGTTGTAGGAATGATTTTATAGAATCGTTTTTTACTTAGTTACATAACATCATTTAATTACATGATAATTGTCATACAATAAACATGTATATAAATAGATAAATAAATGTATTTTTGCATTTTTAAAATATGAAAATTCAATTTGTAAAATAATATTAGAATTAGAAAACAAAAAAAATGAAACGATTTTTAATACTTGGTGGTGGAACTGCCGGGACAATGATGGCAAACAAGCTTAGAAAAGCTTTAGATCAGGATGAATGGGAAATAAGCATTGTTGATAAACATAAAACTCATTATTATCAACCGGGATTTTTGTTTATTCCTTTTGGAATTTATTCAAAAAAGGATGTTCAAAAACCAAAAAGTGATTTTTTCCCGGCCGGTGTAAAGGTTATCTTTTCTGAGATTGACAGAGTTGATGGTGAAAATAACAAAGTTTTACTTCAAGGCGGGCGTGTGCTTCAATATGATTTTCTGATTATTGCAACCGGTGCACAAACAAAAATTGATGAAACCCCCGGATTGAATGATAAATTGTGGAAGAAAAGCATTTTCGACTTTTACACGGTTGAAGGAGCAGTTGCCTTGCATAATTTTTTCAAAGCATGGGAGGGAGGGAAATTAGTAATGGCAATATCTGAAATTCCATATAAATGTCCAGTGGCTCCTATAGAATTTATTTGTCTTGCTGACGCTTATTTCACAAAAAAAGGTATTCGTGATAAAGTTGAGCTTAGTTTGGTAACTCCAATGTCGGGTGCTTTTACAAAACCGGTTGCAACTAAAATGTTAAGCGAACTGCTTACGGAAAAAAACATTAAAGTCATTCCTGATTTTTATATCGAACGCATTGATAATGAAAACAAAACTCTAGTTTCTTATGATGAAATGGAAGTACCTTTCGATGTTCTCGCAATTGTTCCTGTTAATATGGGTGATGAAATGGTAGAGCGAAGTGGTTTAGGCGATGATATGAATTTCATACCAACAAATAAACATACTTTACAATCAGAAAAATTTGAAAACATTTTTGTACTTGGTGATGCTTCCAATATTCCAACATCAAAAGCAGGTTCTGTTGCTCACTTTGCCGGAGAAATTCTATTTGAAAACATTTTAAATGCTATCGAAGGACGTCCACTTACTGCAAAGTTCGATGGCCATGCAAATTGTTATATTGAAACCGGTTTTGGTAAAGGCGCTTTGATTGATTTCAATTATGACACCGAACCTTTACCCGGAACATTTCCTTTACCTGGTATAGGCCCTTTTGGTTTACTTAAAAATACTAAGATCAATCATTACGGTAAAATAATGTTTCGTTGGATTTATTGGCATATACTTCTTAAAGGAAGGGAATTGCCTATTGAAGCTGATATGACAATGGCAGGAAAGAAAAAGGAATATTTATAATAAAATTAAGTCGAAATGGACGAGAAAAATATTCAAATTCAAATTAATGAATTAAATACCAAAGTTGATTTAATTTTAGACTATGTTAATCAACAGCGGCTTAAATCAGGTGCTGTGGATGATTTAATATCTGATGTATCAATTATTGGAAAAGATGTATATGATAGTGTAGTTTATGAGCTTGACAATCAGGCCGTAGAAATCGATCCTGATGAACTCCGGATATTGGGTATAAAACTGATTAAAAACATAAAAAACTTTAATACGCTTCTGGAACTTTTAGAAAGTATTACCGATTTAGCAAAAGATGCAGCTCCCATTGCCAATGAAGTTATAATTGATTTTACTAAAAAAGTAAATGAACTTGACCAGAAAGGATATATAGCGTTTTTCAAAGAATTAACTAACGTTTTTGATAATATTGTTACACAATTTACAATTGAAGATGTTAGAGATCTGGCTGATAAAATTGTTCCTATTCTTGAAATGGTGAAAGAGATAACTCAACCTGATATGCTGGATGCTGTTAACAATGCGGTAATGGTGTTTAAACATCTTGAAACTACAGATATTCCTGAATACTCGATATGGAGAATGATAAAAGAAATGAACAGTCCGGAAATGAAAAAAGGCATTGGTTTCATAATGTCATTCCTGAAAAATTTAACTACACAACAGCTAAAAACAAGACAAGAAAATAAATAATTAATAATCAATAATCAATTAACACTTATAAGTTATGGAGACAAAAACAATAGCCGGTAAAAGCGTAAATTTATCAGATGACGGATACTTAACCGATCCGTCTCAATGGAATAAAGAAATTGCAATTGAAATTGCAAAAGAAGAGGGCGTTGAGCTTAGCGATAAGCATTTTGAAGTTCTTGAATTTTTAAGAAAAACTAATGAATCAGGAAATACTCTTACAATTAGAAAAGTTGGTAAATCAGGAATAGTTGATATTAAAGGATTATATAAATTATTTCCCGGCGGCCCTCTTAAAATATCATCAAAAATTGCAGGGATACCTAAACCAAGTAGTTGTGTTTAACATTTAAAACTAATTAAAAATGAGTACAAACAAAAACGAAAAACCCTTAAAAAAAGTTTGCATGATATGTGCCAAAGGTACCATCGAAGATGTTTATGCTACCTTGGTAATGGGTAACGGCGCTGTTATGGAAGGAATCGAAACCAAATTGTTTTTCACATTTTTTGGCCTCGATGCAATCACAAAAAAACAGATGAATAAACTCCACACAAGCACAGTAGGAAATCCTGCTATGAGAATGCCGGGAGGATTACCATTTCCAACCATACTTGGCATGCTACCCGGTGTTGAAGCCGGCGTATCTACCATGATGATGAAGCAGATGGAGCAATTGGATATTCCACCGGTTGATGAATTTCTCGAAATGATCACTGCCGGTGGTGGTGAAATATTTGCCTGCAAGCTTGCTATGGATATGTTTAAGTTAAAAAAAGAAGACCTTCACGACGAAGTAAAAGGCGTACTCACTATTGGTGAGTTTTATGAAATGTCCGGTGGCGAAGGAACTCAAATTATATTCACATAATATTAATAAAAATGAAAAAACTTATCAAATTTGCATTAGTTGTATCATTCCTTTTTAGTTTTTGCGGCCTTTCTTATGCAGAGGATGAATTGCCACCTTACTTCAAAGTTGTTACTTTGGAAATGCAGATTTCCGATGCAGCAGAAATAGTTAACAAGGCTTTAACAGATGGTGGATTTGAAATTCTGGGAGATTATCATCCCGAAAGCAAACCCGGCCTTTATGTTGTTGCCTATACCCGAAACGATCTTCAACAAATTTGCCTGAAAAAGGATGACAGGGGAATTCTGGCAAGTATTCTGAAAATCGGCTTTATTGAGAAAGATGGAAAAGTTGAAGTTTCGATGATCAATCCCATGTATATATTTTACGCATATCTTGGCGATGATGCGGATAAATATCACAAGGAATTACAAAATATTGATTCCGATATTAAGGCTTCGCTGAGTAATGTAGGAAAACAATTTACACCTTTCGGGGGGAGTGAAGAGGCAGATGATTTGAAAAAGTACAGATTCATGGCCTTTATGCCTCGCTTTACGGACCCTGTTGAATTAAACGAATTTTCTTCATTTAATGAGGGCCTGACAACAATAAATAAAAATCTAAGGGCTGGAAAAGGAAATACAAAAAAAATATATGAACTGGTTTTTCCAGATAAGAAAATTGCAGTTTTTGGAATCGGATTATTGGATCCCGAAGAAGGTGAAGCACATTTTCTCCCAATCATAGGTGAAGAAAATATAGCTGCCATGCCTTATGAAATTATTCTTCAGGGTAACGAAGCAAGCATGTTTCACGGAAAATATCGCTTTGCATTGCATTGGCCCGAATTATCAATGGGTAAATTCATGAAAATTATGAGCACACCCGGCGATGTGGAAGATTTTATGAAAGAACTTACTAAGTAATTGATTATTGACTATTGATTATTTCATATATTTGTTTTTTTTGACATTTTTTTTGATGGAATTTTTGATAACTCAAGATGTAGAAATTTGAAATTACAACCGGAATATAAAAAATGTCAATATTTTATTAAATTACAATATGTAACATTTAAAAAATGTCGAAAACCCTTAGAACACCTAATTAATTAAACAAATATAAATTATAAATTAAAATTATTATGATGAAAAAAAAATTCGCTTTAGCTGTTTCATTAACGTTTTTGTTTCTGACAGCAGGCCACTTTGCAAGTGCAACCGACGGTTATTTTAGTAATGGCCAGGGCACAAAAAACAAGGGGTTTGCCGGAGCCGGAATTGCTTTCCTGCATTCGCCGTTTTCAGCTGCCATCAATCCGGCTGGACTTGGATTTCTAAGTAAAAAAATGAGTTTTGAAATCAGTGTTGGCTTATTCAATCCGAATAGGAAATTTACTATTGTTGGTACTCCTACACCTTCGGATCAATGGGGATATATGGGTCCAAACGGCTTTGTACCGGACCAAAGATTTATGGCACTTGGTTTGACTCCAGGAACCGTAGAAAGTGGAACAAAAATGTTTATTATTCCTGCAATGGCTTTTTCTTATCAATTAGATGAGAAAAATACACTTGGTTTTAATTTCTTCGGTAACGGAGGTATGAACACTGATTATGATGCAAAAGCTTATTACAGTGAAATTATAGCAGCTTTTCCAAATCCTATGCCTAATGGATTTCCGAATCCTATGGCCAATGTTTCGAAACCAACTGGTGTTAATCTTATGCAAATGTTTATATCATTGACTTATGCACGAAAATTCGGAGAAAATCACAGTTTTGGAGTTTCACCTATTTTTGCATACCAAACCTTCGAAGCAAAAGGACTTGAAGCATTTCGTGATATGGGAATGGCCGGAATGGCCGGAATGTCAGTAGATCGTAGTGCTTATGTAACCAACAATGGAACAAGCAGTTCAACCGGTTTTGGTTTCCGTTTAGGTTATCAGGGCGAATTATTTGATGGTTTCAGACTTGGGGCTACTTACCAACCTCAAATAAAAATGAGTAAGTTCGATGAATACAAAGGCTTATTCGCTGAAGAAGGCGGTTTCGATATTCCGGAAAATTGGACAGCCGGTATCTCTTATGATATAACAGAGGATTTTACCTTTTTGTTTGATGTTAAACAAATTATGTACAGTAAAGTGAAATCAATTGGTAATCCAATGGTTCCGGCAAATATGCAACCGATGGTACCATCTGTACCTTTGGATCCTCAGTATCCATTTATTCCTAATCCAAATTTTATCCCTTTGGGTGATGAGAATGGAGCAGGTTTTGGCTGGGAAGATATGATGATCTTTAAAGTTGCTGCCGAATGCCGTAATATTGAAAACTGGCAATTCAGATTAGGATATTCTTATGGCAAACAACCAATCCCGGATTCTGATGTCATGTTCAATATCATTGCACCTGCTGTTAACGAAAATCATATTTCGCTTGGTTTAACCCGTATTATTGGTGATCATAAACTGAATTTCGCCGTAACTCATGCTTTATCAAATACAGTTACCGGTACAAATCCATTTGATCCTGCTCAACAAATAGAATTGAATATGAACCAATGGGAATTTGATCTTGGTTTTACATTTTAGTTAATACATTCTAATACCCTCTTTTATGGCTGCACTGATCTTATGATAGTGCAGCTTTTTTTATTTAAAATTCTGAAATCATTACTTCGGGTAGTCAAGCCCTGACATAAATCCAGTTTCTATCCCCCAACTTGTTGGCTGTCAGCTATAGAAAGCAAGCTGATAACTACCAACTGAATATTAAATCCGAAATTTCAGTTCCTGAAAATTTTTCTTTTATTCCGGGTAGATTAAATTATCTGCAACATTCATTTTAACAAGGTAACCCTCTTGTGGGTTAAGGTCTCCAATACCATTGACCCATGTAGGTCCTATTTTACGTAACATATTACCATTTGAATTTCTAACAAAATCTATATTTTCCAAAATATCATTAAAAGCAATTATGGCATCCATAGGATTTGCTGGTAAATAACTAATAAATTGATAGCCGGTTGATAAAACAATAGGCGTTTGGGGATCAATTAGTTCACCAATCATTTCAAAACTATCGGGAGAATTCATTTTAACCAAATATCCTTCAGTTGTTACCCAATTACCTATTCCGTTTACCCAAACCGGACCAATTTTTCTTAAAACATTTCCTTCCGAATTTCTAACAAAATCAAGGTTCTCATTTAGAATATCTGAAAGAACCTGAGTCATATCAGGATCATCAGGAATTAAATTTGAGGAAATAATCTGATAACCAATATTTAAACTTACATTTTCCCCGTCATACGACCATAATTCTGCACCATTAATATGGTCATCTGCCTGAAAGAACAGCAAGTCATCAAAAACATACAGATGTTTGGGATCGGAACCCTGGCCGGGGGTAGGATCGATATCATAGACCAAAGATACGGCAGTGCCATCGTATTTCATTATTTCTTTTCCATGTGTTTCATCATCGGCACTGAAATATAAATTTCCTTTATATACGGTCAAATATGAAGGTATGGAATGTGCTCCGTTGCCGATATTAATATCCCAAACAAGTGAAGTTTCCGATCCATTATGTTTCCAGAGTTCCCTCCCATTGATACCGTCGTTGGCACTGAAATATAGTTCATCATTATATACGGTGAGATATTCAGGACTGGAATACCCGTTAACACCGCTCACTGTATTTATATCACAAACCAATGACATGGATGAACCGTCAGATTTCCATAATTCATACCCATGGTCAGGATCATAAGCATTAAAGAATAGTTCATCATTATAAACAGTTAAATATTTCGGAGAAGAACTACCTATGCCTGGAATAGCATCCTGAACCAGGGAGACAAAGGCTCCGTCGTATTTCCACAATTCAGTACCATAGCTGCCATGGTTTGCCTGAAAAAACAATTGTCCGTCATATACCGTTAACCAGGAAGGGTTCGAATCACTATTGCCGGGATCAATATCGTAAACCATAGCAACAGAGACACCATTGTAAGCCCAAAGTTCACGCCCGTACTGCGTTCCTTCTGCTTTTGCACTAAAGTACAAGATTCCGTTATAAACCTTAAAAAACTCCGGGTAGGAACCTCCGCCCTGGTTAATATTGCTTACCAAATATGCCGATGTGCCATCATAAGCCCATAATTCCACACCATTGATCCCATCATTTGCCCTGAAAAACACTTCTCCGTTATAGTAGGTGAGATACATAGGTTCAGATTGCCAGTCAGGATTAATATTAGCAGCGAGAGAAGCCCCGGAATCATCAAATTTCCATAACTCCCGATAATAAGTAGGATCATATGCCTTAAATAACAAATCTCCGTTAAGCCCACAAAAATAGGACGGTTCTGAATCTGCTGAACCGGGATTTATATCGGCTTCCATCACGGGTTGAGCATTAATTTCATACGGTAGCATTATAAAACAGTTGAATATACTTAATAAATATATGAACATCCATTTTTGCCTTTTGTTAATAATTATTTTTGTAATTAATTTTTTCATGGTTATAAAATTTAATTGTTATAAACTTAAATCATCTGTTACTATTTCATCAACTGCATCTTCTGCACACTGCTGAAATCACCAGCTTCGAATCTGCAAAAGTAAATTCCGGGAGCCACCTTTGAACCCATTTCATTCCGTCCGTTCCATACGATCCGGTGATTACCTGCCTCAACCCATGTGTTTACCAATGTGTGAACTTTTTGTCCAAACAAATTGTAGATCACCAGTTTTACATCACTAGCTTCTAACAAGCTGTATTCAATTGTTGTGGCTTGATTAAACGGGTTTGGGTAATTCTTATGTAAAGAATATTTTGTAGATATGTCATCTGATGGATTATTTATTCCTACAGGTATAGAACTGAACTTTAATATAAATGCATCATAATTTCCAGTACCACCAAGAGCTGTTTGATTATATGCTCCGGATAATGTTTGTAGAGGGAAAGTCGTACTTGCTGTTTCTCCAGTAACATAAAGATTACCTGAATTATCTGTGCAAATGCTGCGTCCAAGGTCATTATAGGTTCCCCCATAATAAGTAGCCCAAAGACTTGCACAGCTGCTGTTGAACTTCAATATAAATGCATCAAAATTTCCATTTGTTGTTTGATTATATGCTCCAGGTAATGGCTGTAATGGGAAATTGGTGCTTCTTGTTTGTCCTGTAACAAAAAGGTTTCCTGAATTATCTGTGCAGATGCTATTTCCATGATCAGAATCACTTCCACCATAGTAAGTAGCCCATATTCGTGCACTAATGCTGTTAAACTTTAGTATAAATACTTCCATACTACCACCGTAAGTAGTCTGATTATATGCTCCCGTTAATGTCTGTACAGGGAAATCGGAGCTTTGTGTATATCCTGTAACATAAAGATTATCTGAATTATCTGTGCAAATACTGTATCCATCATCGCTTCCATCAGTTCCACCATAGAAAGTAGCCCATAGTCTTGCTCCATCGCTGTTGAACTTCAATATAAATGCATCCCCCGAATAAGCACCACCCGAAGTAGTTTGATTATATGCTCCCGTTAATGTCTGTATAGGGAAATCTGTGCTTCTGGTTTGCCCTGTAACATAAAGATTACCTGAATTATCGGTGCAGATACTACGCCCCCCATCATAGCCACTTATTCCATTATTTCCGCCATAATAAGTGGCCCATATTCTTTCACTGCTGCTGTTGAATTTCAATATAAATGCATCACCGCCTCCACTCGTTTGATTAAATGCTCCCGCTAATATTTGTATGGGGAAATCAGTACTTAATGTATATCCTGTAATATAAAGATAGCCTGTATTATCTGTGCAGATACCATATCCTTCATCAGTATAAGTACCACCATAGTAAGTAGCCCATAGTCTTTCACCGCTGCTGTTGAACTTCAATATAAATGCATCATCGCTTCCACCTGAAGTAGCTTGATTATAAGCTCCCGTTAATATTTGTGTTGGGAAATCAGTGCTTGATGTTATTCCTGTAACATAAAGATCATCTAAATTATCTGTGCAAATACTGTTTCCATGATCCCAATCACTTCCACCATAGTAAGTAACCCATAGTCTTTCACCGCTGCTGTTGAACTTTAATATAAATGCATCATACTGACCGCCACCAAAGGTAGTCTGATTATATGCTCCCGTTAATGTCTGTGATGGGAAATTGGTGCTATTTGTTCTTCCTGTAACATAAAGATTTCCTGAATCATCTGTGCAACTGTTGTATCCTTCATCAGCAGTATTTCCACCATAGAAGGTAGCCCATATTCTGTAAGGATCAATAATTATATCTTCGCTATTATTATAATCTGCAACATCAAATAGTACAACATTTCCTTTCAATTTATATCTGCTTTCTATTTCAATTCCGGTGTTTTTTGAATATGTGTATGGCTTCTCCTCGCATATCTCCCCCATGGGAGTTGTTGCTATCACATTACCAGCTTTATCAATAGATACATTTTTAGCACCTTTGTACTTCATTTTTATCTTATTCGGATCTGCTCCTGATTTTACAATGAAATCATACTTCATTTTTCCTTCTTTCTCATAATATACAAGGTCTATGTTTTTGTAAACATCTTCAATGGTTGTTTTTTTGTACCCTTTTGGAGATATACCATTTGGAGATTCAGGTGTGTAATAATTGTACTGCTGTTCAACGGCAAGTTCTTTTTTTACTTTATAATTCTTGTTCATTCCAACAAATTCCATATCCAAACGGTAAAGGCTTGTTTTTGGTTCTTCAACTTTGTCATTTCGCATTGCTGTTGATTCCTGTACATCGCCTTCAGTCTTTCTAAACACATAAGTTATACCTGTACTTGTGATATACATATCCACACCCTGCGAACGTGTATGAAATAATATGTCCGATCTTTTACTGCCTTTACTATCCCTAATCTGACCAAGGTTTTCGATAAATACAATATCATTTTCGGAATTCTGCATAACGCCCTGCATACTATGCTGGGTATTTGTTGCAGAAATGAACGGTGACCCTGAAGTGTTTTTTGCATTAAGCTGTTGGCCCGAATTGTAGAGCTGGGCATTAATTTCTTGCGATAGCATTACAAAGCAGTTGAATGCCATTAATAAAAAAACGAATATCAATGTTTGTTTTTTACTTAAATTTGTACTTTTAACTAATTTTTTCATTGTTTTAAAATTTTATTGTTAATAATTTGAAAAATCATAAATGAGAAGTATCAGGCATAATCCAATTTTTTATAATCATAATCAGGCTATAAAATTACAGTCAAAGGGGGTATTTCACTATCATTAATCCGACATGTTCTAATACAAATCCGACATAATCATGTTTATTTCAGTAATTAAGGATGAAGTCCTCTTGATAATTCGTTTTCTCGCCAAATAATAAACAGTTTTGTTTCTTGTTAGATGTATTATTTTTAATCGGTACCTTTGTGTGGAGAAGTTAAAGTTCGAGGGATTTTTCCCCAATTATTATATTGAATTGAAATCTTATGTTTACTTTTATGACTTATTAGAGATTAAAAGAATTCGAAATTATGAAGTACGCCTATATTATCATCTTTCTGCTTGGTTTCTTGTTAGTTGAGGCTCAAAATCAAAAAATTGACAGTCTGCAAATTGAATTAACAAAGGATATCCCCGATTCAGTAAGGTTAATAACTTTATTTACCCTTACGAATTTGTATAAAGGCGATGACCTTGATTCGGCGCTTTCGGTTGCAAAACGTACTTATGAACTATCGAAAAAACAAGAATCGGAACTAAAGATCATTAAATGTCGCCGCCTGATTGGGGATATTCATCGAAGACGTGGCGAATATAAATTAGCAAAAGAAATATTTACTCAAAATCTGGAAGAGGCCAAACAAATTCAAAATGGGGAAATGGAACGTAAATCGCTAAACGACCTTGGACTGAGTGCCAAATGGTCGGGTGAGTATGAAGAATCCGTTTCATATTTTCTGAAAGCCCTGGATATTTCAAAGGAAATGGAAGACAAAACCTCTCAGGCAATTATTTACGCCAATATGGGATTGGTCATGCTCATTCATAAGGATTCGATAAGAGCTATTAATTATCTGCAAGAGTCATTACAAATATTAATTGATGAGGAAGATTGGTACCATGTTGCTGTTGGGTACCTGCGAATAGCAAAGGCTTATCATGAATGGGAAGCTTTTGACAAAGCATTGGAATATGAATTTAAAGCCCTGGAAACAGAAAAAAAACTCAACAATAAAAATCTGTCGGGGTCAGTAAATAGTTTTATTGGAAGCACTTATTTGAAGATGGAAAATTATGAAGCAGCTACAACATATTTGAATAAAGCATTAGCTTTAAATATTGAAACGAAAGACCGGAATGGAGCAGCCACATGTCTGCTTAAATTAGGAGAAATATCAATCAACATAAATGATTTTGAAAGTGGTATTGAATACCTGTTACAAGCACTCAAAATATTTAAGGAAAGTGCGGAGATGGAGGTTCTTATCAGTTCGTATCAAACATTGTCGGATGCCTATAAAAAAAACGGGAACTACGAACGTGCTTATTTTTATTTTGTAGAATACGCAGATCTTAAGGACAGCCTTTATCTTGAGAACAGTTCAAAACAAATTGCCGATCTGGAGATCAGTTACGGGGTAAAAGAGAAAGAAGCCCAGCTTGAACTTCAAAATACAAGACTTGCACGCCAACGTGCCATTATCATTGCTTCAGTGTTGGTTGTTTTCTTAATGCTATTTATTACGTTTCTGATTTATCGAAATGCCCTTCGCCGAAAACGGATCAATGAGCAACTTGAAGCTTTAGATCAGGCTAAATCCAGATTTTTTGCTAATGTTTCGCACGAACTCCGTACACCGCTTACGCTTATATTGGCTCCTCTTCAAAGCTTGTTACAGAAGGTTAAGAATCCGTTACAACAGTCAGAATTAAAACTAATTCAATCCAACAGCCAAAAACTGATCCGGCGGGTCAATGAGATTTTGTCTTTGTCAAAACTGGAATCAGGTAAAGTTGAGCTTAACGAGGAAGCAGTCAATTTTTATTCGTTATGTAAACGTATTTTTTTATCGTATCAGTCATTGGCTCAATTCAGGAAAGTAAGGCTTGACTACAAGTATCAACCTGAAAAAACCCTTACCGTTTTGCTGGATGTTGAAAAATTTGAAAAGGTACTTAGTAATTTAATTTCTAATGCTTTTACGTATTCTTATGCTGAGGGCGTTATTACTCTTAACGTAAACAAGGCAGATGATAAATTGTATGTAACTGTTAACGATACCGGACAGGGGATTCATACTGAAGACCTGCCAATGATTTTCGACCGTTTTTACCAGTCGGAAAATAATAATACAACAGCCCGTGGTGGTGCTGGTATAGGATTAGCATTATCAAAAGAATATATTCGTTTGTTTTCAGGGGATATAAGTGTTAAAAGTGATTGGGGAAAGGGAAGCGAATTTACATTTTGGTTGCCTCTAAAAGAAGCAAAGCACATTTTGAAACCTTTGACAGAAGCATCGGATAAAAAGATTTCTCCGGAAGAAGAAAAAGTGTCAATTAAGGCTTCAGTTTTAAATGACAATAAACCCTTAATATTAATCGTGGAAGACGACCTTGAAATGAGCAGCTACCTGAAACAGTTATTGTCGGAGTATTATTCGTGTATCGTGGCCCCCGATGGAAAGGAAGCTTTAAGCTTGCTTGAAAAACATAGGTTCGACCTGATAACTTCCGACATTATGATGCCCAATATGGATGGTTTCGAATTCAGGGAAAATGTCCGCCACGTAGCTGAATGGAAACTTATCCCATTCATCATGTTAACAGCAAGGTCGCTTGAGGAGGATAAAATAAGAAGTTTGCAATTGGGTGTTGATGATTTCTTAGTTAAGCCATTTAGTATACAAGAATTTTTGGCGCGGATCCGTAATCTGTTGCTTAATAAAAAAGAACGTGAACAGTGGTATAAAAATAATCAGGATGAAGAAATGATACTTTCTGCAGAAGAAAAATTGATCCGAAAAGCGGAAAATTGCATACTTGAGAATATTGATCAGTCTGATTATACGGTTGGCTCTCTTGCTTCCGAACTTGCGTATAGCGAAAGGCAACTGGAACGCCTGATGAAAAAACATGCAGGATTATCTCCCAACGCATTTATCAGGGAAATACGTTTACAAAAGGCTTACCAATTACTGGATAAACGGCAATTTCTTTCTGTTCAGGAAGTATGTTACGAGGTAGGTGTCGAGAATCCTGCTTATTTCAGCAAGATATTTATCGAACGTTTTGGCAGGAAACCAAGTGAGCTACTGGCATCAGAGAAGTTATATTAGCGTTTGTTTTTAGAAAACCAACACAATTGATTTTATGAAAATGTATCTGATAAAATTGTTATCCCTTTTTACTTATTCCCGAACTGAATGAAACTATATTAATTTCCTGCTTTTTAATGTATTGAAAAAATCATCCTTGTATGTTGGCCCTATGGGTAGAAGCTTATCTCCGATAAGAATATGATTTCTTTCAATACTGGTTATTTTGTTCACAGCAACGATATAAGATTTATGAACCCTGATAAAATTGGAAGAAGGCAGGGTGTCAAGGATATCATTAAAGTTTTGGAGGGTGAGGATTTTTTTATTCGCCGTACAAATACCAAGGTATTCCTTTAATCCCTCAATATAAAGAATATCGTTAAAATCAACACGCTCAACACGGAATTCGGTTTTAACAAAAAAATAGTCACGTTCATCGCTTAGTTGGGATTTCTCTGATGAACCGGAGGTTTGTTCAAGGAAAAAATGCTTGTATATTTTCTCGGTAGCCTGCAAGAATCTTTCAAATGATATCGGTTTTAGCAGGTAATCAGTTACATTGAGGTCGAAAGCTTTTAGAGCATAATCATCAAATGCAGTAGTAAGAATTACTCTCGGTTTATCTTTCAATACATTTAAAAATTGTATCCCTGTAAGTGTTTCCATTTGAATATCAAGAAATATCAAGTCTGTCCGGCTTTCTTTCAGGTAATCCAGAGCGTCGATTGCATTGTCGAAAGATGCTGTTAACTTCAGGTAAGGTACATTTGAAATATATTCCTCCATTTGTCTGATAGCAGGAGGTTCATCATCAATTATTATGCAGTTTATTTTTGTCATTTTAAGTTAAATTTAAACTAAGATGAACCAAGAATCTATTACCGGTTTCAATAATCTTCAAGTCATGGTTATCAGGAAATAACAATTCCAGTCTTCTCTTTACATTTTTTAGTCCTATTCCTTCCGAATTTTCTATTTTATGCAAATTTAATGAAGACGTAACATTTTCAACATTAAATTCAATTTTTTTATTTTCAATAATATTCAATTTGATTTTTATACCAGGTGATGGAGTTTTAATTTTACCGTGTTTGAAAGCATTTTCAACAAATGGGATGAGAAGCATTGGCGGAATGCTAATTGTATTAGGATTACCGTTTATTTCAAATTGAACAAAACCCGGATTATCAAGCCTGAATTTCTGTAATGTAATATAATCGTGCAGGTATTCGATCTCTTTGTTAAGTGAAATTTTGTCGTGAGTTGCGTCATACAAAATAAACCGCATGATATCAGAAAGCTTTATTATTGAATGAGTGGCTTTATCCGGGTTGCTTTTAACAAATGAATGTATTGTGTTCAATATATTAAAAAGAAAATGAGGATTCACCTGTGATCTGAGCAATGCCAGTTCGCTTTTTACGTTTTGTTTCTCCAGCAGAATTTTTTGTTGTTGACTTTTATTTCCTTCAATTGCCAATTTAAATAATCCTCCAAGAAAAATATAAAGTATAGTATAATATATTGCAACTAGAAAATATGATTTAATATATTGGAAATCTTTAACCCCTCCAAGTAAAATTTCCGTATAGTTCATACTATAGGCATATAAAGGAATATAGCATAAAATATAAAGAACAGTTATAATAAAAAATTTCAGATAAGTCTTTTTAATATAAAACCGTGGAACAATAATACTGTAAATTATGTAAAAATCAATAATTTCCAACATCATTTTACATGAACGTGAAATTAATTTATCATAAGAAAAAGGCTGCGAACCGAATATCAAGAAAGAAAAGGTCATTGAAATAACAATAAACCAGAACAGGATATGTATGGTTATAATTTGTTTCTTATTCATTCTGCAATTTTTCGGATAAAATTATTAATAATTATTTTATACCGTATTATTAATTCAACCAATATTACATTTTAATCAACCAACAGTATAAATTATTCAAAGAAAAGGTTTTCAGGTAAAACACTTAATATATTGACTCTATTTTAACTTTGGTTGATTTAATTTTTTATTCTTGTTTAGAAAGTCAACTTTTGCTAAAGTAATTAGTTCTAACAAAAAAAAAAATTAAACCATGAAAACACTATCTTTCATTTTTATCACAATCTGTTATGCTCTGGTAAATACCGGCTGGTCACAAACAAACCTGTTAAACGGTCCGGAAGGCATAGCATACCACCACGCAAGTAAAAGTTATTTTGTATCGAATGCGAATAATGGAAAAATCATAAAGATTGACAGCCTGATGAACCAGGAGGTTTTTTACCAGGGTTTCAGCGTACCGATGGGTGTTGAAATCGTGGGCGATTCTCTTTTTGTCGCTTCCAATGATCCTTCTACAATATCATGTATTGATATTTACAATGGTGAATTAGTTGGTTCGATGTTGGTTCCCGAATCCCCTTCCATGGCACATATGGATATCGATAAGCGCAGCGGATTTTTATATGTAGTCGGACAAGCTGGGGATGTATTTAAAATAAATACGAAAACCCTTTCGTATAATGTATTTGTTGGATCAGGCTTACCCAACGGAACACAAACCTGCAATGTGGACACTGTAAATAATTGCCTTTACATTTTCAGCTGGCCTGTTACTTTTGTCCGGTCCATAAACCTGGCAGATTCGTCTGATATTCAAAACCTGGTTAATCCATTGGTGGGGCAAAACATCGACTGCACTAAAGACTTAGGAGGCAATGTTTATGTTTCATCGTGGCAGGGGGACAAGATAAACAAATTCCCCCCCGATTGCTCATCAGTTCCGGAGGTATTTGAAACCGGCTTCAATAAACCTGCAGGCCTCATTTATAATCCGGATGAAAACCTGATCGCAGTGTGTAATTTCGGGGGAAATACTGTTGATTATATTGAATTAGGTACTACAGGAACAGGGCAAAATATGATTTATGATAATAAGAATTTGAAAGTTTATCCAAATCCGGTTCAACTGGAATTGAAAGTTGAGTTGATAAATAATCATAATCAGGAAAAAACAATATCGGTTTATAACCTTCAGGGATATGAGTGGGCAAGTAATCATTTTACCGGGTCTTCTACCAGAATTAACATGAACCTTATGCCGGATGGTATCTATATTCTGAAAATAGAAACCGGTGAGAAATCTTATACAAAAAGAATAGTTAAATTTTAAAAGAAGATTATAATGAAAAATCAAATAAGTAAATTTCAAATAAAATTATTGGCAATTATCGTGTTTATTTTTATTTCTCATTTTTGCTATTCACAAGTTAATTTTAGTGAATTAATAATTCAAGAAAATTACGAGGGTTCAATGTCGGTTTATGCCATCGATATGGAAAGCGACGGTGATATGGACATTCTCGGTGCGGCATATTCGGGGAATTCAATAGATTTGTGGGTGAACGACGGAGTAGAAAACTTTACAAGACAGACAATTGCTTCGAATTATGCCGGTGCATTATGCGTATTTGCCATTGATATTGATTTTGATGGAGATGCTGACGTGCTAAGTACAGCAAGCAATCATACCAGAGTAACATTATGGATTAATGACGGTAATAATAATTTTGAGGAAAATACAATATCATCATCTTTTTCATCACCTCATACCGTTTATGCTGCCGATCTGGATTTGGATGGCGACATTGATATTTTTTGTTCATACTGGGGTAGCCAGGGAATTCATTGGTGGGAAAACGACGGTGAAGGAAACTTTACAGATAATACCATTGCCACTTTTTCACAGGCTACGAGTGTTTTTGTTGCTGACATGGATAATGACGAAGATATGGATGTACTCGGTACCAGCTATGGAGGAGGAAAAATCTATTGGTGGGAGAATGACGGTAATCAAAATTTTACGCAACATCAAATAGCTTTTACTACTGCACATTGGGTAAGGGCTGTTGACTTAGATGAGGACTCAGATATGGATATAGTGGGTTCTTCATGCGGAACTTATGTAAAATGGTGGGAAAACGATGGTTTGCAAAATTTTACTTCTCATACTATTACTTCTTCTTTTTATTGTGCTGCACAAGTTTGTGTTTCCGATCTTGATAATGATGGAGATATTGACCTGATCGCTTCAGCAGAGCAAAGCAATCAAATTGCTTGGTGGGAAAACGATGGAGAACAAAATTTTAGCAAACATCCTGTTTCAGGATATTTCCAGGGAGCAAGCGGAGTATATGCTGTGGATATGGATAATGACGAAGATATTGATATTATCGGCTCTGCTCGTTTTGGTAATAAAGTTAAATACTGGAAAAATGATTTGAGCACAGGTTTTGGTGCCAACCTGACTAATGATGAGCATAAAAAACCGCTTCAGGTTTACTCTAATCCTGCTAATGAAGAAATTACAATTCTAATTAAAAACTATTCAGGGGAAAGTATAATATTATCCGTTTATAATTCCCTCGGAAATATTATTAAACAAAGGAAAATAAGCACATCGGAAACAATTATAAATATTAGTCAATTTCCTGATGGAATATACTTTCTTAAAATAGAGGCAGATGATTATATAATTGTTGAAAAGATAATTAAAAAATAATAGCGAGAAAAAATGAAAACAACCACCCGAAATATTTCTGTATGGAATAAAAAAACAATTACCGTATTATTCGCACTATTTATTTTCACAATGCCTTTATTGGCACAGGAAACAACAAAAGATAAATCAGATTTCACTAAGGATACATGTAAAATTTTATTTATCGGGAGTAGTTATTTCAATTACAATAACCTACCAAATTTGTTTGAAAACCTTACTGATTATTCGGGAAATGAAGTTTATATCGATCAATATATTCCCAGTGGACTCTATCTTTCCGATCACGCAAACAGTAGTATCACGGAATCAAAAATAAATGAGAAAGACTGGGATTATATTATTCTTCAGGGAGTGGGTAGAATAACTGCCTATCCTGAGTTCTTTACAGACCATCCTGTTTATCCTGCTTTAGAAACGTTACAGAACAAAATATCTAAAAATTGTGAATCAACAAAAATGGTATTCTGCCTACCATGGGCATATGAAGATGGAATGACATGGTATGGATGGCCTGATACGTATGCAGATATGCAAATGAAAATCTATGAAAACACATTGCAATATTCAAATGATCTGGATTTCCCAATTGCTCCTGTTGGATGGGCCTGGTACGCAGTTCTTGAAGAAGAAAATTATCCGCTTCATTATTTGCATATGAGTGATTGGAACCATCCTTCACTCAAAGGTTCGTATCTTATGGCTTGCGTTATCTTCTCTGCAATTTTTCAGGAAAGTTCTGTCGGTAATACTTATTATGCCGGTTTACCGGAAGAAGAAGCAAGTTATTTTCAGACTGTTGCTTCAAATATCGTCCTGGATAGTCTTGATCTTTGGAATATATCTGCAAATACAGATATTGATGAATCCTCAGCACTATTTAATTTTCAACTTTCCCAGAATCATCCAAATCCATTTAGTTCGTGCACACAAATAAATTACGAAATACAAAAGAAATCTTTCGTGGAAATAAGCGTTTATGATATATTTGGGAAAAGATATTCAAACCTTGTTAATGAATATAAATTGCAAGGTAACTATTCCGTTAATTTTAACGGAAGTAACCTGAAAAACGGAGTATATTTTTATAAGATGAAAATTGAAAATTGCGTTTTAACCAGAAAAATGGTATTGTTAAATTAGGCTAAAAGATTTATTTTATGTACTTAGTTATTAGGCAGGAGAAAAAAATGAAACAAATAATTCGTAAATCAGTTTTAGTGTGCATTGTATTTATTAATTTTATTACATATGCACAAGACACAACTTTTTCACATGATCAGCTTATTAATGACACCCGTGAACTCATCCAATTGATTGAATCTGTTCATCCCGATCCGTATATTAATGGTGGTGGTAAAATCGAATTTCACCGAAAATTTCAATCCGTCTTGCAAGCAATTCCGGATTCTGGCATGACTTTGACCAATTTTGTCTGGTTGCTTCAGCCATTGGTAAACTCAATTGGAGATGGACATACTTCAATACAACATCCTTTCTTTAGTTATGATCCTAAAGCACCATTTGGTATACCATTCTGGTTTTCTGTATTTTCTGAAAAGGGACTCTATATTAGTAAGGTTGCGAGAAAAGAATTTGAGCCCTTAATAGGCTCTAAGCTTATTTCCGTGGAAGAATTTCCGGTTCACAAATTATTGAATAGAACACGACAACTTTTCCCCTGTCAAAACGATTATGACGCTTTGTGGAATTTAAATGCTATGTTATGGGAAAGCTATTTCATGAAACAGTTTTTGCCGGATCGTGCAGATAAGAATCGCTTGCATATTGAGATTGAATTAAAAAATGGTAGAAGAAAAAAATTAGATCTCGATTTGACTAAAAAAAGGATATATCCCCTTATTAAAAAGCAAACTTCAGCACTTGATTTACCGTCAACAAAGGAATGCGACTTTACCTATAAGTTTATATCTGAGGATAAAAAGACGGTCTTTTTGCGAATTGATAGCCAGGAGGGTTTCAGGGAGATAGTTGAATTTGCTTTGTATCATGGTTTTGATAAAACTATTATAAAACAATTTGCGGACCCGATTTACGAAAGATATAACAGCAATAATGCACCAACCGATATTGATTCTCTGATTGCCGGCATTCCTTCGGTTACGGAAGTATTTAAAAAACTTGTAGTGGATATGAAAAGTGCCGGTACTGAAAATCTGATTATTGATTTAAGCCGGAATAATGGCGGACAATCTGTATTATCCCAAATCCTTATATATTTTCTTTACGGGACAAATAAATTGCTTGATTTACAAGAAACATCTTACACGATAGATAAATATTCGGATTATTACTTCAGCGTTTTTACTCAGACGAACATTGATAAAAGAAATAAGGAGCATTTAACAGATCACTCATATAAATTAACCGGAACTGATTTTGATTTTAATAATGAAAAGGATAGAAACCTGATATTATCGGGAAAAATTACATCTGACGATTTAAAGAGCCGGTTAAATACTGAGTTTAAACCTTTCACAACTTTTTATAAGGAATACATTTCCAAGCAATATGATGGCTATTATACACCCAAAAATATTATCGTAATCTGCAGTGAGAGGACATATAGTGCGGGCTTTGGGTCCCTTGTGGACTTATATAAATGTGATGCTACTGTTTTTGGAATACCTTCAGGTCAGTCAGCAAACTGTTTTGGTAATGCTATCTATTATGAACTTTCAAACACAGGTTTAAGTGGTTTTATTTCTACTAAATATATAGAAATGTTTCCAGGAGACCCTATAAAGGGAAAAGAACTGATGCCTCATTACCCTGTTACATATGATATATTAAAACGATATGAGTTTAATCCAAATACCCTCTATCTCTATACTTTAGATTCTATTTTAAATTTGAAATAAAAATGAAACTGGCTAATAAAAAATGGTTAAAAGTCCTGATAATTACGGTAATAGTTATAATCCTGATTACAGGTGGTGGTTACATGTTTTTACAATATAAAATTGCTCAAATAAAGGGGGCAATAAGCGGTTGTAAACTTGAAACTGAAAATTTTAAAAATGTTATTGACTTTGAATATGTCAGTGATTGGATAATTGTAAAAGTAAAAATTGAAGGAAGCGACAAAGAATATGATTTTATTTTCGACTCAGGTGCTCAGACAGTGTTTTCGGATTCGCTGATTAACGAAATAGCAAGCAGTAATTATAAAAAATTCAGAGTTCAGACAGATACGGCAAAACATGCATTTAGAAATGAAATTATTTCACTTAACGGGCTTGAGCTTGGCAAGGTAAGGTTCCGGAATATCGGTGCCATGATAGTAGATAATTCCGAATATGAAATGTTAAATTGCATATCGCCTTATGGAATTATCGGATATAACATTTTGCAAAATTGTTGTTGGCAAATTGATTACGAAAAAAAGCAAATAATAATTACTGACCAAATTGATAGTTTAACGGATCTGAATAATATCCAATGGGTAAAATACACATGCATTTCTCAGGAAACTCCAATCATTCCGGCAGTAATAAATGACAGTATTCAAGTGAAGCTGTTTTTTGATACAGGATATAGCGGAGCAATAAATTTATCATCCACAGATTTATATAAAGCAATCAGCGAGCAATATCCAAACCAAACAGCAAAATATACAGTAAAGCCTGCCATTGTTATTTCCGGTGGCAGAGACGTAAACTCTTATAAAAAAATGTTATTCAAGACATCAACATTTTCAACTGGTCCGCTTTTAACAAAAGGCCAAATAATTTCTATTGAAGATGTGCAGGAAAAGAAATATTCAGGACTTATTGGAAACAAATATTTTGAGAATTTTATTATCACATTAGATTATAAAAATAAAAGAGTTGGTTTTTTATCTGCTGAAAATTTAGAAATAAACGATACAAAAAACACTTATGGATTAAGCTATACACCTCTTGATGATAAGATATTTGTTAATACTGTTTATGACGGATCAGAAGCTGAAAAAATGGGAATAAAGGTTGGTGAAGAAATATTTTCAATTAACGGAACAAAGATTTCTGAATTACCATCAGAAACTTTCTGTAAAATCTACAGAAACGAATATGATTTAATTAATAATGAAGATAGTTTGCTTGTTATTGAAATAGAAAAAGAGGGGAAAGTAACAAGACATGAATTAAGAAAATATAGGATATTTAACTTTTAAATATGAAAGTCAAATTGCATTTAGTTTCTTTACTCAGCTTTTAAATAGTCAAATTTGGTTGTAGACTTCAAATGACTTTCAAAATACTATACAGTTGTTATACCGTGATATAGTGTTTTTATAAAAATTCTTGGATTTTGTTACATCTTTAAACTTAACCCAACTTGTAAATTTTACTTCGAACACTAAACGAGCTTAAAAAAAAATATTTTCCAAATGTCTATATATCAGGCTGGTGTAAAATTGCATAAAATTTATAACCAATCTAAATAGCATTATA
>Ga0233437_1001444_pt1 | contig 43529 bp, 34 predicted proteins | sample SI_122_August201_FD_182714 | JGI IMG/M metagenome (GOLD analysis project Ga0233437, IMG submission 182714) | Seawater microbial communities from Saanich Inlet, British Columbia, Canada - SI_122_August2016_200_MG | ecosystem: Environmental > Aquatic > Marine > Inlet | place: Canada: British... | reverse complement strand
CCTTTCTTGCTACAGGAGATGCACTCGCGATTTGCCTTATGAAGATGAAAGGTTTTAGCGCAGATGATTTCGGACAGCTCCATCCGGGAGGAGCTTTGGGAAAAAGGCTTTATCTGAGAGTGTCTGATTTATATACACTGAATGAGAAACCTGAGGTCTCTTCTGATACATCAATTCACGATACCATACTTGAAATTTCAGCCCGTCGCCTCGGAGCTACTGCCGTTCTTGACCAAAACAAACTCCTGATTGGAATAATAACTGATGGTGACCTGAGAAGGTTGCTGCAAAAGCATAAGGAACTGAGCGGGCTTACTGCCATTGATGCAATGACATCAAATCCAAAGACAATCCTGCCGGATGCTTTCGCGAGCCAAGCACTGGAATTAATGCGAACCAATAATATTACTCAGTTACCCGTTGTAGAAGAAAATCGTTACCTTGGAGTGATCCACATACATGATATTTTAACAGAAGGAATCGTATAATAATCGGCTTATGAACCGATCATGACAAAAGGAAAAATATTATTTACACACACGCGGATGATTGTTTTTGTTGTGCGAGCTCCATCCGACAAATAAAATTAAATATAAACGGATGAAACTGTTTACTCAGAACCTTGTTAAGAAATACCGCCAGCGAACTGTTGTTGACAATGTGTCCATTGAAGTTGAAAATGGCGAGATTGTTGGCTTATTAGGACCTAATGGTGCCGGCAAAACGACTACCTTTTATATGATTGTCGGACTTATCCGGCCAAACTCAGGGACAATATTTCTCGAAAACAATAATATTACAAAGGAGCCTGTATACAAACGAGCTAAAAGTGGGATTGGCTATCTGGCTCAGGAAGCATCTGTTTTCAGGCGTATGAGCGTTGAAGATAATATCCTCTCTGTCCTGGAAATGACCAAGCTGCCAAAGATTGAACAAAAAGAACGGGCTGAAGGACTAATTCATGAATTCGGTCTTCATAAAATCAGGCGTAACAAAGGAGTGCAATTATCCGGAGGTGAAAGACGACGTACTGAAATAGCCAGAGCCCTGGCCCTTAATCCTGATTTCATCTTGCTCGATGAACCTTTTGCCGGTGTTGATCCGATAGCTGTCGAAGACATTCAGGAAATTGTCAAAAAACTAAAAACCCGAAATATTGGCGTCCTGATTACTGACCATAACGTGCATGAAACATTAAGCATCACCGACAGAGCTTATTTGCTTTTCGAAGGAAGCATACTGAAATCAGGAACTTCAGAAGAGCTATCTCAGGATGAGCAGGTTCGAAAAGTTTATCTGGGTCAAAATTTTGAACTAAGAAGGTAATTCCCTATCTTTGCCGCTCTTTTGCGGATGTGTCGTAATTGGTAGCCGAGCTAGACTTAGGATCTAGTGCCGAGAGGCGTGGGGGTTCGAGTCCCTTCATCCGCACAAAATGCATGAACCGCCTATGCTAATAACCATTCAGCGAGGCGGTTTTGTTTTAATACAAGAATTCTGAAAAAATCATGGATATCAACACAGAACACATTGACGATTTGAACGCGATTATCCGCATGAAAATCACTGAAGAAGATTACAAGGAAAAAGTTGCCGAGGTGCTGGCAGATTATAGGAAGAAAGCCAAATTTGATGGTTTCAGGCCCGGGAAAGCTCCTTTAGGATTAGTGAAAAAAGTATACGGAAGGGCAGTTATTGTTGATCAGGTAAATAATTTATTGTCTGAAAACTTAACCAAGCACCTGACTGACAACAATATTCGTGTTCTTGGTGAACCTTTACCGGCTGAAGATTCTCCTTCCATCGACTGGGATACCCAAAACGAATTTGATTTTGCCTTTAGCATTGGCATCGCTCCTGAGTTTGAGCTCAAGCTGACCAAGCGCGACAAGGTCGTTTGGTATAATATAGATATTGATGACTCATTGATAAATGATCAGGTAGAAAACTACACAAAAAGATTTGGCGGATTCCAAGCAACTGAAGTTGCTGAAGCTGAAGATATGGTAAAGGGAGATTTAGTAGAGCTGAACGAAGATGGCACCACAAAAGAAGAAGGTGTTGTGGCGGTTGATGCTCTGGTTTCTATTAACACCCTGCCGGATGAAAGCATTAAAAATATTTTTATTGGTGCCAAAACAGGAGATGTCAAGGTTCTTGATATGGAAACGACTTTTCCTAACGAGGCCGATAGAGCTTCTTTGTTGAAATTAACCAAAGAGGATCTGGCTGATCTTGGTAAACAATTCAGTTACACAATTAGTGAGGTTTCATCATTTGCTCCCGTTGAGATTAATCAGGAGTTGTTTGACATGGCTTTCGGAGAAGATGAGGTAAAATCCGAAGAGGAATTCAGAAGCAAAATTAAAGAAGAACTACAATCTCAACTTGACAGGGAGAGCTACTATAAATTTCATCTCGACGCCCGGGATAAGCTTGTTCAAAAAACAAATCTGCAACTGCCTGATGAGTTTTTGAAAAGATGGATGCTCACCACGTCAAAAGACGAAAAACTTACTGTTGAAAGTTTGGAAGAAGAATATCCACGTTTCAGTGAAGACCTTAAGTGGCAATTAATAAAAGATCTGATATCTAAAGAACAGGAATTTAAGGCCTTTGAGGATGAGATAAAGGCTGAAGCTATTCAGTCTGCTCGTGCTCAATTTCAACAATATGGCATACCGAATGCGCCGGAAGAGCAGTTAATTCGCTTCTCAGAGAGCATTTTGACGAATGAAGATGAACAAAGACGCCTGATTGAGCGTATTCTCGAAGATAAAGTCATTAGTTTTGTAAAGGAAGCAGTTAAGCTCGACGACAAAAAAATAAGTCTCGACGAGTTTAAGGAGTTATTTAAGTAAGATCAAAAAGCAAGAGGATATGAACAACAAAAACGAATTTGAAAAGTACGCTACAAAACATCTGGGAATTAGCAGCTTGAATCTTGACAGATATCAAAGTATTCATAATAGTTATATCTCACCAACTATTATTGAGGAGCGCCAGTTAAATGTTGCTTCCATGGATATTTTCAGTCGCTTAATGATGGATAGAATCATCTTTCTGGGTGCTCCGATTGATGATTATGTTGCCAATATCATTCAAGGTCAGCTACTTTTTCTGGAATCATCTGATCCGACAAAAGATATTATCATCTATTTTAATTCTCCCGGTGGTTCAGTACATGCCGGTTTGGGTATTTACGACACCATGCAGTATATCAATCCCGATATTGCCACCATATGCACAGGCATGGCTGCCAGTATGGGAGCAGTACTGCTTTGTGGCGGAACAAAGGGAAAACGAATGGCTCTCAGGCATTCCAGAATTATGATTCACCAACCAATGGGTGGTGCTCAGGGACAAGCTGTAGATATGGAAATACAGGTTGCTGAGATCAATAAATTAAAAAAAGAACTCTACGAAATATTGGCAAAACACAGTGGCAATAATTTCAAAAAAATTGAAAAAGACTCTGACCGTAACTACTGGATGACTGCTGATGAAGCGAAAGAATACGGAATGATTGACGAAATACTGACACGCAGTAAAGAAATAGAAAAATAAAACCAGCTCTCAGCCATGGATAAATGCTCATTTTGTGGTAGACAAAAAGATGATGTAAACCTGCTTATTGCCGGGGTTTCAGGACATATTTGTGATCTCTGTATTGAGCAGGCTCACAGTATTATCCAGGAAGAGATGAAGCAGGATACTGGTTTTAGCCTGGAAACAGAGAAAGTCAGAAAACCCAAAGAAATAAAAGAGCTTCTTGGCCAATATGTTATCGGTCAGGATATAGCTAAAAAGGTGCTTTCAGTTGCCGTATATAATCATTATAAAAGACTGGGTCAGAAAGAAAGTAAGGATGATGTGGAGATTGAAAAATCCAATATCATTCTCGTTGGTGCTACCGGAACAGGAAAAACATTATTGGCGAAAACTATTGCCAGGATGCTTCAGGTGCCATTCACTATTGTTGATGCAACTGTATTGACTGAAGCAGGGTACGTGGGAGAAGATATCGAAAGTCTCTTAACACGTTTACTGCAAGCTGCTGACTACGATGTAAAGGCAGCAGAACGTGGTATCGTTTTTATTGATGAAATTGACAAGATTGCCCGTAAAGGTGACAATCCTTCTATCACTCGCGACGTCTCAGGTGAAGGTGTGCAACAAGGACTGCTAAAACTGCTTGAAGGATCGATAGTCAATGTCCCACCACAAGGAGGGCGAAAACATCCTGAGCAAAAAATGATTCCGGTTGACACAAAAAATATTCTTTTTATTTGTGGTGGTGCTTTTGATGGCATTGAGAAAAAAATCAGCAATCGCCTAAACACTCAGGTGATTGGTTATGGTGCTCAGTCAGCTGTGGACCATATTGACCGAACAAATCTGTTACAATATATAGCACCTCAGGATCTTAAATCATACGGACTAATACCCGAAATCATTGGTCGGCTTCCGGTACTTTCTCACCTTGATCCTCTTGACAGAGAAACATTAAGGAATATTCTGACCGAACCTAAGAATTCAATTATCAAGCAGTATATCAAACTCTTTGATATGGACAACATTGAGCTCAGTTTTAATACGGAAGCTCTTGAGTATATTGTCGATAAAGCTATCGAATTTGAACTTGGAGCCAGAGGATTGCGTTCAATTTGTGAAGCAATAATGATAGATGTTATGTTTGAGACTCCTTCAAATTCAGATACGAAGCAAACAATAACAAAAGAATTTGCTATATCTCAGATTGAAAAGATGGGGTCTAATCGCTTAAAAGCCTCCTAGTAATTCTTCGGCTTAATTTATCGCTTACTATCTTTCAAGAATTAAATATGAATGGGGAATTTCTGCTTCTGAATGATCCTCTCTGTACAACTCAGTCCATTCATCGAAGTTTATCTCGGGGAAAAAAGTATCAGCATCATAATGTTTATGAACTTGTGTCAAATAAAGCTTCTGTGCCATTGGCAAAAATTGTTTGTACACTGAACCTCCACCAATGATGAAATTTTCTTTAGTGTCGTCCATCCTTTCAACAGCCTCAGTTATTGAGTAAACCTTTTCGCAACCCTCTAAAATATCATCAGGATTATCTGTAAGAACAATATTGGTTCGCTTAGGTAATGGTCTGATAGGCAGAGAATCCCATGTGAGTTTTCCCATCACCACAGGATGTCCGCTGGTTTGCTTTTTAAACCATTTCATATCTCCTGAGATATGCCATAGCAGGTCGTTATCTTTCCCTATTGCCCAATTGCTGGCTGTTGCTACAATAATTGAGATTTTTTTCATCCGTATATTCATTTAATCTACTTACTCTATACTGAAATTGCCCCACGAATATGTGGATGCGGGTCATAATCCTGGATTTCAAAATCATCATATTCAAAGTCCAGCACATTTTTCTTCCGGGGGTTCAACAACATTTTTGGCAAATCTTTAGGTTCGCGGCTAATCTGTAATTTCACCTGTTCAAGATGATTATTATAGATATGTGCATCACCCAATGTATGAACAAACTCGTACGGTTCAAGTCCGGTTTCCCGTGCTACCATCATAAGCAGCAGGCTATAGCTGGCGATATTGAATGGAACTCCAAGAAAGATATCAGCACTACGCTGATACAACTGACAGCTCAATCGACCCTTGGAAACATAAAACTGAAATAGTATATGACATGGAGGTAAATTCATATTGGGCAGGTCGGCTACATTCCAGGCACTGACGATATGACGTCGAGAATTAGGATTATCATGAATAGATTGTATCAGTGCCTTAATCTGATCGATATTATCCCCCTTATATCCTGGCCATGACCTCCATTGATATCCATAAATATGTCCTAGTGAACCATCCTGATCAGCCCATTCATCCCAAATGGATACTTTATTATCTTTTAGGAACTGCGTATTTGTGTCCCCCTTAAGAAACCAGAGAAGCTCATAAATAATGCTTCGTAAATGAAGTTTCTTTGTGGTAAGCAGTGGAAAACCTTGTGACAAATCAAAACGCATCTGATATCCGAATACACTTTTAGCACCTGTACCGGTACGATCGGTACGCTCCTCTCCATTCTCCATTACATGCTTCAGCAAATCAATATATTGTACCATATTCCTTTTATCCTAAAATCATTCCCACAATTGTAGCTGAAAATAGTGAGGCCAAAGTACCTCCCAATAAAGCCAGCATACCGTATTGCGACAGCCATTTTCTACGTCCGGGGGCTAATGAACCAATGCCATGCACCTGAATACCGACTGAAGCAAAATTAGCAAATCCACAAAGCATATAGGTTGCCATAATGATGGATTTATCCTGAAAAAACAGACCGGCATCTTTCATATTCGCTAAGCTTGAATATCCAACAAATTCACTGGCAATAAGTTTTTCTCCGGCCAGTTGGCCTACCAGGGCCATATCCTGCGGACACACCCCAATCACCCACATAAGCGGGCTAAAGCTGTAACCAAGGATAAACTGCAGACTGAGACTTTCATATCGTCCATTAGTGAAATTAGCAATTGCTCCATTCAAATTTGTCCAGTCACCAACTTTAACGAAGAGAAAATTAGCCATGGCGATAAAAGCAAAGAAAACCAGGAGAATGGCTCCAACATTGACTGCCAGTTTTACCCCTTCATAGGTACCTTTTCCAATTGCATCCAACAAGTTATCGCCAATTCTTGATTGCTCAACATCAACAGATTTCTTAACCTCTTCGCTTTGAGGCATAAGAATTTTCGATACGACAATTGCACCAGGTGCGGCCATTACTGATGCTGTAAGTAAGTGTTTTGCAAAAAGCAGCCGCTGAACAGGATCATCCCCTCCGAGAAATCCTATATAAGCAGCCATAACTCCTCCTGCCACTGTAGCCATACCTCCAATCATAACCAGCACAATTTCAGACCGGTTCATCTTTTCAAGATATGCTTTAATCATAAGGGGCGACTCTGTCTGTCCGAGAAAGATATTACCTGCAACTGATAAACTTTCGGCTCCCGACAACTTAAATGCTTTGGTCATAAACCAGGCCAGACCCCATACAACTTTTTGAATTACTCCGAGATAAAACAAAACTGAAGTGAGAGCTGAAAAGAAGACAATTGTTGGCAGAATCTGGAAGGCGAAAATAGAACCAAAGGTTTCCATATCAAGCAGGCCTCCAAAGAGGAATTCAGAACCCACCCGGGTAAAATCCAGGATCAGAACAAATATCTTACCTAGAAATTCAAAAACTGCCTGAACCGGAGGTACTAACAAGACCCCTAAAGCGAGTAAAATCTGCGTTGAAATCCCAATTAAAACAACTTTCCAGTTAATTCCCTTTCTGTTTCGTGAGAACAGCCAGCTAATTGCAACCAAAACAGCTAAACCAAAAAATCCTCGTAAAACATTTATTGGCTTGATAGAAGACTTATCCTGAACCTTTTTAGCAACCAGCCCAGCTTTTCCTTCAGCCTGATCTGATAAACCATCATCTGATTCCACTAATTGAAGTGTATCTGCAGGGCTATCCACATTATCCTTTTCCTGGGCCTGAACCCAAATAGCTGCAACAAAAATAAGGGCAGTAAACCCAACAAATAAATAGAGTATCTTTTTCATTCGTGATATTTATTTTTATTTATAAGATGGAGCTCGCGTAACAGAAAGTAATAATCCTTGTGTTGACAAAATGGTTTTGTTTTTGTCATGCTCGGTTCATCCGTTTATATTTTGATTATTAATGGCCGATTGGAGCTTGCATAATAATAAATAATCATCCTTGTGTTGCCAAACTTGATTATTTTTTAAACCCCCGGCGATCTATTTCCCTCTGAATTTCTGCAGCTTTCTCATAGTTCTCCTCGGCGATTGCCTCTATCAGTAAGGCTTCCAACTCTGATTTATCTTTAATAGAATATTCAATTGAATCACTAAGCTCTTCATTAGTTTCTTCTGACTCTTCTTCTTGATCTTCTAAAACGATACCAGCTTTGTCAAGGATTGCTCTGGTGGTATAAATCGGACACTTAAAGCGCAGAGCCAAAGCAACTGCATCAGAGGTTCGTGAATCGATGACTACAATATCTTCTCCATTATAAAAATACAGTTCTGAATAAAATATCCCTTCCTCCAATTTGTTAATATTCACTTCCTTCAGTACAACACTGAAGGCCTTGGCAAAGCTTTTAAACAGATCATGAGTCAGAGGCCGGGGAGGATGAAGTTCCTCCATATGCAGAGCAATAGCCTGGGCCTCAAATGCACCAATCATTATTGGGATTCGCCTCTCACCGCTCTCTTCGGCAAGCACTAAAGCATAGCTACCCGTTTGAGTCTGACTATAGGTCAAACCCAAAATCTTTAACCTCACCTTTTCATCCATTCTAAAAGTATTACCGTAAAAGTATCAAAAAAAATCCCACATCTAACCTCATGCAATTGTGATTTTCTAACAGTACAAGTAAAAATAAACAGGTCAAAGGATTGTATAATAGCATAATATTTTCTAATTTTGCACTCCCAAGTAAATATAGATCAATACAACAGACATGTACGCAATAGTAGAAATAGCCGGTCAACAGTTTAAAGTGGAGAAAGATCAGAAGATCTTTGTGCACCGGTTGGAGCAAGAAGAAGGTGCTCAGGTTGATTTTGAGAAAGTATTGTTATTAGACAATGACGGGAAAATCAAAGTTGGAACGCCAGTAATTAAAGGAGCAAAGATATCCTGTAAAGTATTAGGACATCCTCGTGGGGATAAAGTCAAAGTATTTAAGAAAAAACGCAGAAAAGGTTATCAAACTCTGAACGGACACCGTCAGGATTTCACACAAATTCAAATCGAAGACATTCTGTTGGGTTAATATTTTAAAAGTTTAGTAATGGCACACAAAAAAGGAGCAGGTAGCTCAAGAAACGGACGCGAATCCGAGAGTAAACGACTAGGTGTTAAGATATTCGGCGGTCAGTCTATTAAAGCTGGTAATATTATCGTACGTCAGCGTGGAACAACTCATCATCCCGCCACCAATGTTGGTATGGGAAAAGACCACACGCTGTTTGCCTTAACAGATGGAACCGTTGTATTCAGGAAAAGGAAAAACAATCGTTCATATGTATCGGTTGAGCCTTTCGTAACTGAAGAATAAAGAATTCTTTTAAGAGTACTTCCTCCTGTCTTATTCTCCATATTAATGGAGTATAGTTCAGGAGTTTTTTTATTTTTATCCCTTCCAAATACTATTATCATGCTGCCAGTAAAATATATCATCGAGAACAAGGATCTTGTCATTGACAGGCTTAAAATCAAGAACATGGACGCCAGTTCCATTGTAGAGCAGATTATCCGGCTTGATTCAGAAAGACGCGAATTACAACATCAGCTTGATCGGGAACTGGGTGAGCTCAAGATAATTTCAAGGCAAATAGGTGATTTATTTAAGCAGGGGAAGGCAGAGGAAGCTACATTAGCCAAAGAACATACAGTTGCAATAAAAGAATCCGGCAGGATTTTAAAAGAAAAACATCAGGATATTGATGGTCAATTAAGGGAGCTCCTGATTCAACTTCCTAACCTCCCTCATGAGTCTGTTCCACCTGGCAAAGGAGAAGAAGATAATCTCGAGGTGAAAAAATCAGAATTACCTGATTTCACAGGACAATCCCTCAAACCTCATTGGGAACTTGCTGCCAGCTATGATTTGATAGATTTTGAACTGGGAGTAAAGCTTACAGGAGCAGGCTTCCCTGTGTATAAAAAACAAGGAGCTAAATTGCAGAGGGCTCTTATAAGTTTTTTCCTGGATGAGGGGGAAGCTGCAGGTTACGAAGAGGTCATGCCTCCAATTGTTGTTAATGAAGATTCGGGTTTTGGCACCGGTCAATTACCCGACAAGGAAGGTCAGATGTATCATATCGGGGTCGACAATCTTTACCTGATTCCGACAGCTGAAGTTCCGGTTACAAATATTTACCGTGATGTTATTCTGAAACGAGATGAGATGCCGGTTAAAAACATTGCCTATACTCCTTGTTTCAGGAGAGAAGCCGGATCTTGGGGCAGTCATGTCAGAGGGCTAAACCGTCTGCATCAATTCGATAAGGTTGAAATTGTACAAGTTCGTCACCCTGAGGAATCATATAAGGCACTGGATGAGATGGTTGCCTATGTTGAAACTTTGGTGCAAAAACTTGGCTTACCCTATCGGATTTTACGTTTATGTGGTGGTGACATCAGTTTTACATCTGCCTTGACCTATGATTTTGAAGTTTTTTCTGCCGGACAAGAAAGGTGGCTGGAGGTGAGTTCAGTATCTAATTTTGTGGATTTTCAGGCCAATCGTCTGAAGCTCCGTTTCAGAGATTCGGAAAGCAAAAAGAACATCACAGCTCATACCCTTAACGGGAGTGCCCTTGCTCTGCCAAGAATCCTGGCTGCGATTCTGGAAAACAACCAAAAAGATTCTTACATTGAGATTCCTGAAGTTCTGCAAAAATACACAGGGTTTGATCGTATTGAAAAGCCATAACATCCGTCTGCATCTTGTCATTTTTTTGGTGCTAATTCCTGTTTTTCTACTGGGTCAGCAGAGCAATTCCAGGCTGGCATTTGAATATTACAATGATCAGGAATGGGAGAAAGCTGCGCCTCTATTTCTTGAAATGTATGCAGTGAATAAGGCCAAACCATATCTTACCTACTATGTAAGATGTCTGATTGAATTAAAAGAATATTCTGTTGCAGAGAAAGAAATCAAAAAGGCTATTCGTAGCAACAGGGATGTGACCCTGAATATTGATCTCTCATATCTGTATGAGTTGTCAAATAATGACAAAAAAGCAGCGGATTACCTGGAGCGTCCATTTAAAGCTTTTCCGACAACAGTATCTGGTGTTAAACTATTAGGGAACAGCTATATATCATATTCAAAATATGATCATGCTTTGCGAGTATACGACATTGCCAGGAAAACACTAAATCTGGCAGATGAATTTCATCATGACAAGGCCAGTATATACAGTCTGCAACGCCGTCATAGCAAAATGATTGATGAATACATGGCCCTCCTCCTGACTCAGCCAAGGTATTTGCAAACTGTTCAAAATAGTCTTCAATCGGCTCTGACACATGATATTGACAAGGTGATCCCTGATTTGACCCGTGAAAAGACACTCTCCTATATTCAGCAGTTTCCCGGACTGGATGTTTTCACAGAAATGCTCATTTGGGTCTATCAGCAGGAGGGTAATTATGAGCAGGCTGTTGCTCAATCAATGGCTCTTGACATTCGAAACAGGGAGACTGGAATGCGCATGCTCAATCTTGCAAGGCTTGCGCGGGCGGCCGGTGCTTTTCCTCCGGCTTTGCAGGCCTATGGATATCTGATTGAAAAAGGTGAGCCCCCCCAGCAGAAAGGCTCATCAAGATCACGTCCCTCGCAAACTCCATATAATCTGGCATTGCTTGAGAACGTTCAAACTCAGCTTCAGGAACTTGAATTAACCAATATTACTGATAAAACCGTTCTTAATAATCTTGTAAAAGTTTATGAAGAAACACTTACCAGATTAAATCATCCTGCCCAGCATGCTGTATTACTAAAGGATCTGGCATACATAAACACTTATTATCTATTTGATTATCAGATTGCTCTGGCACAAATAGACTCAGCACTTATTCAGCCTGACATAAGACCTCAGTTTAAGGCCGAATGCCTGCTTGACAAAGGAAATATTCTCCTGGTTTCGGGCGATCCATGGGAAGCAACATTCATATATGCAAGAGTAGAGAAGGAGAACGCTCAGAATCCTTCCGGATCTCTGGCAAAATTCCGTAAATCTCAATTGGCATATTTTACTGGCGATTTCAGATGGGCACTTGCCCAACTTGATGTATTAAAAGGTAGTAGCTCCAAATTAATTGCCAATGACGCCTTCGAGCAGGCAATGTTAATCCGAGATAATTTAAGCCCTTCTGACAGTTTAAACCAGGGATTAAAACAATTGTCACAAGCTGAATATCTGATTTTTCAGAAACGTATTGTTGAGAGCTACCTTATTCTTGATTCCCTGATTAATGCAGACAGTTCCTTAATGGTGAAAGATGATGCCATGTATAAAAAAGCTGAGTTACTGATACATAACGAAGAACTTGAGCTGGCAAAACCACTGCTGCTTGAATTGTGCCAAAATTTCAGATATGAAATATGGGGGCATAAGGCACTTTTTTTTCTCGGCGAGATATTTTATAAACAACAGAATTGGGAACAGGCATTGAAATATTTTGAAGAGCTTGTGCTTGAATTCCCAAATAGCTTCTATCATCTCAATGCACGAGAGTATGTCAGAGAAATTATTTCAATAATGGAAGAGATAAAATCGGGCATAAATGGCTAATGAAAGCAAAATCATACTAGGTATAGATCCGGGAACGGTTGTTATGGGCTATGGCTTGATCTCTGTTACTGGCAATAGATTAGACCTGGTAACCATGGGTGTTATCCATTTACGAAAACTCCAGGATCATTATCGCAAATTAGGATTAATCTATCAGCGTATTGAAAGTATTATTAAAGAGTTTAAACCTGATGCAGTTTCTTACGAAGCTCCTTTCTACGGAAATAATGTTCAATCAATGTTAAAGCTTGGCAGGGCACAGGGGGTTGCAATGGCTCCTGCAATCCTTCATAATATACCGGTATTTGAATATGCCCCAAGAAAAATTAAACAATCTATTACAGGCAACGGGAATGCCTCAAAAGAACAGGTAGCCCATATGGTTTACAGCCTGCTAAAAATTGAAGAAAAGGCACAGTATTTTGATGCTACCGATGGTATTGCAGCTGCAATTTGTCATCATTTTCAATCTCAAAAACCTATGGGTGGGAAAGAGGCTAAAGACTGGAAAGAATTTATTCGTAAAAATCCAGGACGCATCAGCTAAGCTGCGCCCGGATCTTACTTGCAATATCCTGAAACTCTTCCTGAGTGAATTTCAACTTTGGTTTGCTAAAATCAATATCATAGATTCCATCAATAGGTACCAAATGAATATGTGCATGAGGCACTTCAAGTCCCAAGACGGCAATCCCTACTCTTTTGCATTTCACTACCCGGTCAATGGCTAATGCTACCTTTTTAGCAAATACCATGAGATCGGCCAATTCATTATCCTCAAGATCAAAAAGATAATCTTCTTCTCTTTTAGGAATCACCAGAGTATGGCCCGCATTTAAAGGATTTATATCAAGGAATGCCAAGAATTGCTCGTCCTCCGCAATTTTGTAGCAGGGAATCTCTCCATTAACAATCTTTGAGAAAATACTTAACATTGTCACATATATTATAAACTGTTAAGGTCTTGAGGTCTCAATGCACCGAACCATTTTACAATTTTCTCACCAATATTCGGAGCATCAATATGGAATATATATACTCCTGATGCAACTGGGATTCCGTATTGATTCTTAATATCCCATTCAACGAATGTCTGATCACTATCTTTTGTGATTCTTCTGATCAGATTACCATTCAGAGAATAGATCGAAATTGTACATATCTGTGGTAAATTAGTCACTTTCACCATATTAGACAGCTGGGTCAATTCATAAGCAGAGTAACCATAATATGGATTAGGTACAACTCTGATTAAATCAAGAGCGCTAATTGCTGTCTCAGTATGATTTCTTAAAGTGGAAATCTCTGAGGTATTGAATTCATACATTGGCATGTTTGCATTCAGTGCAACACTGTCAGGCTTCGCATAATCAAGTACATCAACACAATACTGACCAACAACTCTGAAACGAATCTTAAGATCACTTTTCACGAATCCGTATGGATCATCTGCAATATCCGTTTCTGAGAAATAACGCTCATCAAGAATTGGAATTGCACACCACATTGCATTCACAAAGAGCTCACGCTTACGATAACGCTTTTTCGGATCATTGATCTTATCGATAAAGAACTCACCTCCGTCATAAGCCGGGAAATAATTATTGTCACGCTTTGTCTTGGTTGCATTATGACCCATAATATAAATGAAATGCTTACCTCCGAAGTAAACGCCTTCTGATGTCAAACGATTACGTGCTTCATACAATTTTGATCCTTCACGTGAAGATGGATTCCACATCATATCAGCTCCGTTATCACCTGTCAGGAATGAACTCTCACCATAAACAATATTCAGACGTTCTCCTGTTTCAACATCAATAGCATAGCCAGGGAACCAACCCAGACCAACTTCGCTGATGTAGTTTGCAGCTTCTGTATCTGCACTATCGGCACCTACACCTTCAACTGCTGGATTACCCATCTTATCAACTGACTGAGCTGCCCGCATATAGAACTTCTCAACATTACCTAAGGATAAGGCTTCATCATCTGTTGTCTCAATAACCGGTGAACGGGTCCACATTGACTTGTCTGAAGTGAAATAAAGGTCCACATTAGCCAGGCGCTGACGCTTGGTGTCAATGGCCGAACGGGCATCCGAATTGGCTACACCATTGTTACCAATGTAGGCCTGTTTGAAAGTAGTCCAGCTTCCTCCGAGTATTTTCTCATAAATCGCATCACGGTCTCCTGAATAATCTCCGCCCGAATATCCGGCGCGAATCCAGTTACGAGGTCCGCTTTTGTCATCATCAGGAATAAACCATAACCAGGGCTCAGCTGAATCCTCAAATTCCAATGTTGCTTCAAGGAATCCGTTGTTCACTGATCCATAACGATAAGGTATTTCTTCCTGGGTAATATTTATAGCTAATCCCCAATCGAGAATCAACTGGTCATAATTATTGGAGATCCAGCTCTCTGAAAAAGTGGTATCTCCTCTTGAGTTGTGTATCAGCCATTTGCCAGATAGTACTTTCCCATTCATCGTGGATCCGACAAAATAATTAACTGAATCAAATCTCACTGTATAGTTGTCATTTACAAGATTAAGGGGGTCGGCAACAGTTACATTGATCGGGCTTCTTCCTGCCTGATATGTAATAGCATCGACTTTCCATGGCGGTCCTGCCATAATTGCATCGTGGGTTAATGTGTCAATATCCACAATGTTTCGACCGGTTCCATGTCCTTCGATGCGTGTAATTGCTGGTGAATCTCCAAAATCTGATCGAATCAATGTTCCTCCCTCTTCGGGGGAAACTTTATGAGGGATAACAGGATATGTCTTAATAGGGCCGCCTGCTCCCCTTCTTCCAGCAAGGTAAGGTCTCTTTTGTCCGTCATTACTATCAGGATCATTCTGATGATATGGTTTGAAGCTGTTGTAAGCATATGCAACCACTAAATAATAGTATTCTTTAAAGTTGACAAGGGTTCGTATTCCTGTAGCAAACAGATCTTCTTCCACAACAAAGGTGTGAGAAATTCCCTGATTTGCCCCTTCAACTTCCACTACCGGTTGGTTAGCCTCTATTTCATTGTTCCATTCATAATTTACTATTTGTGATATTCCATCTCTTAAATCACATTGGAAAATCACCCGGGCCAAATTTGAGTTATGGGTTGTAGCATCCGTAATTGAGACTGTATGATCTTTAAGTTGCCAGACTTGATATCCCTGGAACTCAAAGTTTGTATTACAATCCTGATCATTAAGGGGACAAACAATAAAAGGATCTCGTTCTGAGTATTTTTCTAAATAGTTATTCGAGGTAGGTTTGTTCCAAATGTGAAAGATCAGTTTTTTATCCTGCTCAATAATGGTTAGTTCAGGAGCATCAGGGCCATCCACTACCTGAAAGCAATTCTCAAATAGGCGCTGTGCTTTTTCATCTTCCTGTAGCATTTTTGTCACCGATGCCCACGGGGTACCATCGTATGATCTGGCATACACGACTCCTGTGGCAATATCATTAATGGCTCCTGGTTCTAAAACAAATGGTCCTGACGATTGAACCATACGTCGGTCGTAAGGTTCATTACCGGCTGTTTCCTCTGACCAGAATGGCATTGGAATTCCACCTTGTCCCCAGCCACATGGGTCAGATTCTCCGGGAAACATAAAGTCAGTGATCGGGCCATCCCCCCCTCCGGCAGGATGAGCATTACCCCCATATCTCATTCGTTCATTATCTTTCCAGAAACCTCTCAGGAAATTATAGTATTCAGGTGCCGTTGAGGGATCACCTGTTACACCGCTACTGTTTACGTAATAGACAAATCTTCTCATTCCCCATCGCTCATTGTCCACGATTCCGTCGCCGAAATTGAGTCCGTTGATATTCCCATTGAGAATACACTCATTGCAAATAAGTTTATACTGGTCATCGTAACTGGTGCAATCATCTATCCCATTTGGATCCTGATAGGGGCCTTCGAAAAAGTCTATACCAATTGCTGGAGGACTTGCGCCATAAGCCCAGGCTTCTCCAGAGCCATCAACGGTTTCTCCATTATAAAAATAACCAACACCTTTACTGACATGGCAACCCGTAAAGTCATCCCAGGCCCATCCTAAGGCTCCGTCAACATAACAACCAAAATATGTTTCAATTAATGTATAAGTTGAACGGTTGATAAGGGCATAGTTGTAGAAGCTCATATCATTCAGAGCATCATTTGTTGAAAATTCGAATGCCTGAGCACGAAACTCCATACCAATGGGCTCTCCTCCTGATTCCTGGTGTAAATTTCCTCGGTCGTTATATACCCACCATAAGGTTGCATCACCAAATAATCTGGGACGACGATGTTCACGTGAGGTACCGCAAGGCAAAATTCCATCGAGGTCATAAAAAGGATAATCCCCATCAGCCGGATTATAATATCCATCATCATTATTGTCCCAGAAAGGAGCCAGATAGAAGTCATAGCCAGCTGAAGCATCTGCATGAGCAGGCCAGTTGAGTATAACATTCGGAATTGTATAACCAGGGTACTCTATTGATCTTTTTTCAGCATCAGCGTGATACCAATTCCTGAAAGCATCAACCTGATAACGGGTTACCTCCCAGTGCCTGTCGTATTGGTAACAGACTTCTATATCTGTAGTGCCTCGGCTGTTTCCTCTTGTGATAAGAGGTCCTGTAAAGAAATCGACTCCTCTACTGCGATATCTTACTGCACAGAGTTTAAGTTGGCCATTCACATCGGTACCTCCAACCCAAATTCCGCCGTTCCATAGAGCTGTTTTACCTGAGCCCTTAGGTATTTCGTACTGTGCATTTTTAAAATCCCACCACATATCCCCTCCGGTTTGGATCAGGGCGCGAACATTATTTAATGCAATTTCTGTTGCAGTTACACTTTCACCACATCCTGCAGTGATTTTTTTTAACTGACGCTGATAGTTTGAAGTTAATGGATTGCTTTGAAATGGCTGGGCCATAATCGACCATCCTGATCCAAAAAGAATCAGGAAGAGGAGCATTTTTTTCATATAAACCATTTTTTAGGATACAGGTTCGTCTAATTGATATGGGAGATTAAGGGTAACCTGAGTTCCGGCCGGTTGATTATCATTATCAAAAATATCCTTAATGTTAACAGCAATGGGTTGTAGATTGATTTTATTGTAAAGTTGTATTCGCTTTTCAATATTTTTCAAGCCTTTGGATTTATGTGCGTATTTCTGCCGGATTAAATTGGCTTTCTTTCTTCCTATTCCATTATCTTCAATCACAATATTCATGCTTTTTTCAGCTGCTATCACCATTACCTTTAATAATCCCCTGTGTTTTATTAATTGCAAACCATGTAAAATAGCATTTTCAAGGTAAGGTTGCAATAGCATGGGTGGTATTTTTAACATATGGACATCAATTTCGGGATCAACATGAATCTTGACATCAAATTTGTTGGAGAATCGGAGTTTCTCCATTTTTATATAAAGTTCAATTAATTTTAGTTCATCATCCAGGGTAATCAGATTATACTGACTGTATTCCAATACCTTTCTCATTAACATAGAGAAATTGGATAAGTAGTAATTAGCTCCGTCTACGTCATTCTTTAAAACAAAATTCTGTATAGAATTCAATGAATTGAAAATAAAATGGGGGTTCATTTGTGATCTTAAAGCAAATTTTTGTGATTGAACCAGTTCATTTTTTATGGTCAGAATTTGTTTCTCCATCTCATGTCTTCTGTGAATTATCAAATATCTGATCCAGATAATCAGGCCAATAATGATAATCGATGAACTAATAACGAGGATCCTGAACAGGATTGTTTGCCACCATGCAGGAATTATTCTAATACTTATTTCTTTTTCATTAACTAATCCTAATGAGCTTGCACCTCTAATCCTAAAACTATAATCTCCGGGAGATAGTTTTCTATACTCAACCTGATGAACTCCCATCTCGAGGGAGTTCCAGCTATCGTCGTAGTTCTCCAGAAAATATTCAAATCTATTTTTAAAAGGACTTAAAAAATCTAATGCAGCAAAACTTATATGAAAGGAATTCTGATCATGATTCAGGACGATCTGATCATTGATAGCCATTTCATTAAGATCTCCCTCATCATGAATTAATAATTCAGTTACCTGAACTGATGGAGGATCCATTGTTTCGAATGGACTAAGCGGATAGAAAGAGGTGATTCCATTAACTCCTGCCATAAAAATTTCTCCATCCCTTGTTTCGTAGGATCCGTTGAAGTTAAATTCGTTTGAAGGCAAACCATCCTGAACAACAAATTTTATAAAAGTCTCTTCGAGGGGTTCAAAGCGAGACAGACCGTTACTAGTGGGTAGCCAGAAAAAACCATTATCGTCTTCAATAATGCCATATACGGTATTGTTGGCTAATCCGTTTTCAGTTGTGTAATGCTCAAAATTTGCAGAAACAGGATCAAATTTGTTGATACCTCCACCATTAGTGTAAACCCACAATTCATTATGACGATCTTCAAAAATACCGAAAATATAGTCAGAGCTGATTGATGACAGATCTCCGGGAATGGGTAAATAAACTTCCCAGATATCTGTTGTGGCATTATACTTATTCAAGCCATGCTGGGTGGCAATTAGAAAAATATTAGCTTCCATCTCCATGACCTGATAGCATTGGTTCGAGGAAATTGAATTCTTATTGTCGGGATCATGTCTGAAATTTACAAATAAATCAGTTTCAGGAAAATAGTGACTTAATCCGGATCGGGTAGAAAACCAAAAGCTTCCATCCTGAGCTTTTGTTATTCCCCATACTTCTCCACCAATAATGGAATTTCCAGATCCATCTGGTATAAAAGCTGTGTTATTTCCGCTTGGAATATGATATTTATTCAGGCCATTTTTGGTGGCTATCCACATATATTCATTATCATGCAAAAGATTAGTTATCCTATTGTTAGTAAGGCTATTGGGTTTGTTGTACTCGTGTTCAATAACCGAAATGATCCGGTTTAATGGTTTGCTGAATACGAAAACGCCTTTCTGCGTTCCGAACCAGAATGTATCAGCAGGGTATTCCTGAATCCCATATGAAGGGTTACCATCTAAATATCTATTAAACGCATGGCTTTCCGGGATTAGTTTTGCCAATCCACGATGGGATGTTCCAATCCAAAAAAGTCCGGTTTGGTCTTCTGCAATGCACAAAATTGTATTAAAATTTAACATTGCGGCATTTGCCAGAGAGAATTCAAGATTTCTAAATTGTTTACTTGTTTTGTGAAATTGATAAAGCCCAAATTCCTGAGTACCTACCCATAACTCATTATTACGGTCATTAAGGAGGGATGTAATATAGTTGTTACTAGCGCTGTTGAGAAATGACTCCTGATTAACCAGTGGATATGGTTCAAACCAATTTGTATAATGATCAAGACGATTCAGTCCGTTTGGTGTTCCGATCCATAAATACCCCTCCTGACACATCTCCAGAGCTGTTATGTAGGAGGAATTCAAATATCCTGGTATACTATCACCATAATATCTAATTATCTGATCTGTTTTGCGAATCAGGTAGTTTAATCCATCACGGGTTCCAATCCACATATTTTGCGAATCGTCTTCATGAAAAGAAGTGATATACCGGTCTGATAATGTTCTTGAATCACGTGGATTATGGCCATAATGTACGAATTCTTCAGTGAATGGATTCATCTTAAATGCTCCCTGAGCAGTGCCCAGCCAGATGAAGTCAAGAGAATCATAATAGATAGAGAAGATTGTGTCAGAGATTAATCCAAGCTCACTGGAATTGTCGGTAGTATATTGTTTAACACTAAAATCTGAAGGATCTATGCGATTGAGGCCCTTTGAAGTTGCTGCCCAAATATAACCCAGAGAATCTTCAACCAGACCAACAACAGTAGGGTCAGTCAGTCCTTCCAAAGGCTTGTGATACTCACGCGTTACGATTCGAAATGAATAACCATCGAAGCGATTCAGACCACTCCAGGTCCCAACCCATAGAAAGCCTTTAGAATCCTGGAGGAGGCAGTTAACACTGTTTTGAGATAGCCCTTGTTCGATACGAATATATTCAGACGTTATGCTCTCTAGTCTGAATTCGCTTTCGACCTGTGCCTTGCAGGTAGATGACAAAAGCAATATTATGCCGAGCAGAACTACAGGACATAATACGCGAGTCTGTGGCATGTACTGAGTTTATTTTTCCGGCTCCAGAAATCTACCAACTAAAGCCAACAGATTATTTTTACGAATTGGTTTTGATATGTATGCATCAAATCCTGCATCCATGGCACGTTTTTCATCATCGGCCATTGCGAATGCTGTTTGTGCAATCTGTGGTGTATCTGGTGAAAGGTCTTTAATAACTTCTCTTGCCTGGTAACCATTAATGTTCGGCATCTGAAGATCCATTAAGACCAGATCTATCTTTTCCTCATTTTTACATGCTTCAATGGCTTCTTCACCATTTCTGGCCCAGATCAGTTTTGCGCCCGTTTTTTGGAGAACGGCTTCAAGATATAGATAATTCGAATCCTCATCCTCAGCGATTAAAATAGCTTTGTCAGTCCAATCCATTTGATTATGTGCGTTTGTCTGTAGTCAAATTTACGGAATTTAGCCACTTAAGCAACCCGTTTTATTGTTTTCCATAGAAACATATATAACTATTTGACGAATTATTCATTATTATCTGGTTTGAAGTACTGCTTGAAGATAGCTAAAGAAATAATAGACAGAATAATAGCCGCACTAATCCAGAAAAGTATTGAGAATTGCTGTAAGAATAAAGCTTCATAAAAAAAAGCACCAAAGGCTCCTCCTAAAAGGGGACCCAGAACCGGTATCCATGAATATGACCAATCAGACGAACCTTTTCCCTGTATTGGAAGCAAGGCATGTGCGATTCTGGGACCAAGATCCCTTGCCGGGTTTATGGCATACCCTGTTGTTCCACCAAGGGAAACACCCAGGGCTACAATTAATAAGCCTACAATAACAGGATTCAATCCTTCAGTAAATTCATTAGCTCCGATGAATAGAAGGCCAAGAACAAGAATGAAAGTACCGGAAGCTTCGCTCAATAAATTTGACCAGGTTGAACGAATGGCCGGGCCTGTGGAAAAAACAGCAAGCTTAAGTTCGGGATTGTCAGTTTTCTTCCAGTGGGGCAAATAATGCAACCAAACAAAGATTCCGCCGATTACTCCGCCGGCAAGCTGACCGGCCATATATATCGGAACATCTGACCATGGTAGCTCTCCGTGAAGTGCAATAGATAATGTTACAGCCGGATTTATATGGGCACCAGAAATGGACCCAACGGCAAAAATTGCCAGAGTTACAGCCAGCCCCCATCCGACAGAAATTACTATCCATCCACTCTTTTCAGCTTTACTATGTTTTAATAAAACACCTGCTACAACACCGTCTCCGAGGATAACAAGTATTGCAGTTCCAATTAATTCAGCTACAAAATTTGACATATATATATAACGTTGTTGGTGGATTGAATGAACTCACACCATGTATTTAATTAGTTTCTCCTTAGGCCCCTTCCATGAACAACCGAGACAATAAAGAATGCTTTGATCAAAACCATTCATGCTTGAATCCGGATCCAAAGGTATTATCACAAACTCCCTGTTTACTTTTACATTAATTCTGTCACCACTTTTGTTCAACAGGAAGAAGCGATCGATTCCACATTGTGGGCACACTAAAAATCTCATGCTTGCTTCTGATTATATTTATGATTTATTTTCGTTATTAGAGCTCCATCTGGCAAAGAAATAAATATAAATGGATGAAATTATTATTAGTCATGTTTTAATGGACTAAATTTACAATTATGTTAGAAATATCTATGCCAACATTAATCCTTGATAAGGAAAAGGCAAAAAAAAATATCCGCCGGATGGTGGACAAGGCAAGGAAAGCTGGGCTGGAATTTCGTCCGCATTTTAAAACACATCAATCTGTGACCGTTGGGGAATGGTTCAGAGAAGAAGGAGTAAGCAAAATTGCAGTCTCATCTATTGAGATGGCAAAGAAATTTGCCCTGGCTGGCTGGACCGATATAACTGTAGCTATCTCAGTTAATGCTCATGAGATTAAAGCAATTAATGAGCTGGCCGAAAGAATTCAGCTTAATCTCCTGGTTGAATGCAAGGTGAGTGTAATTATTCTTGAGAAGATGCTTTCAAGTAATATCGGTCTGTTTATAAAAATAGATACAGGTTATGGGAGAACGGGTGCGAAATGGGATGATACTGAAAAAATTGAAAGCATAATATCATCAATCTCACAATCCTCAACGGTGAGTTTCAAGGGCTTTCTTATTCATGCCGGTCACACCTACAAGGTGGAGGGAAAAAGCTTAGAGAAGGTAAGAAGGATAGAAGAAATCCTACAGGAATCATTGCAAAGAGCAAAAAGTCTCAGAAGAAACTTCCTCAATGATTATCCTGAGGCAATAATTTCATATGGAGATACCCCCTCTTGTAGTCTGGGTAATAGTTTTGATGGAATAGATGAGCTCAGACCTGGTAATTTTGTGTTTTATGACCTTGTTCAGCAATCATTAGGCGCCTGTTCTTTTGATGATATAGCCGTTGTATTGGCTTGTCCTGTTATTGCCGTTCATTACGACAGACTTGAGATTGTTTTATACGGTGGTGCAGTTCACTTCTCAAAAGACTTCGTTAAACAGGATGACGAGCTGATATACGGACGTGTGGCACGACATAGTTCATTGGCATGGGACACTCCTGTTGATGGTGCTGTGGTAAGAAGTTTATCGCAAGAGCATGGGATAGTTCGTTATAAAAGTCTTGACCAGATGAGACACATCGGTATTGGCGATATATTGTATGTTTTTCCGGTACATAGCTGCTTAACTGCTGATTGTATGGGAGGCTATCTCACACTCTCGGGTGATGTTATTAATGTATGAATTAGCGATAACATAGTATATAGTTTCAAACAATTACTCGTAGCGCATTTTTTGAATCGCTTCGGTTCGTGCAATCTGAATTCCATGATAACTTGAAATAATTAATGCAAATATCAGGATACCTAGGTCAGCTATTATAAACCAAAAGACATTGATGTTTGTTCGAAAAGCAAAGCTTTCTATCCAATCAGAATATATTTTGAGAACAATTGGAATTGACAGAACAAATGCGATCAACATTAGTAAAACGACAGGTTTAAAAAGAGTATAAATAATCTGAGATCCTGAGGCCCCAAATACCTTGCGAATAGCAACCTCCTTCGTGCGTTTGGAAATAATATTGGCTGTAATTCCAAGCAATCCAAGACCAGAAATAATGATGCAAATTATAACCAGAAAGACTAATAGTTTTTGTTGATTCTGATCTCTTTGGTAATATTCTGCGATATCATCTTCAACAAAACTATAGTTAAACTGACTGCCTGGAGCGAATTTGTTCCATGCAGATTCAATGGCTGTTACAGCGGCCTGGTTACGATCAGTCAGCCTTATCAGTAAAAAGGGCTGGGGGGCATTTGACATGAACAGGAATGAAGGTCGTATTGGCGTATGTGTTGATTGCACATTGAAATCTTTAACAATACCAATAACTTCTCCGAATTGATTCCTTTTTCCAATGGGATCTTTCCAGCCCATGTGCCCTGCCAGAGCTTCGTTTACCAAAAAGTAGCCATTGGTGTCACTGGCAGACCATTCAGGAAAATCATTCCCGGAGGTCAGCTTGAGCCCGAGGGTCTCAATTGCTTGTGGATCTACTATCATCGAACCAAATGCCTGAATTTCCATTTCACCTTCATTGTTTTCCCAATTGAAAGCGTTTCCACTCAGACCATTGCCAGGATAGGTATTTGCTACAGTTGTTGAAACAACTACAGCGAGATTATCTGCCTCATTCCTGAATGAGCTGATTTGCTCCCTTAATTGCTGGGTTCGAACCTCAACAGCCATCAGCTTGTCTTTTTCAAATCCCAGATCCATTTTATTAACATACTTAAGCTGTGCATGCATAAGTAATATGGTGACAACAGCAGTTGCCGACAAAACAAACTGAAGGCCAACTAATCCGGTTCTCAGGCGACCACCTTTTCTGGATTGAGAGAAATTACCTCTTAAATATTGGATTGGTTTGGTTCTTGACATGATGTATGCTGGATAAAAGCCTGATAAAATGGCTACCAGTATAATCAGGATTATTGTGCCTAATACCAGCTGATTATTGTGAAACAGATTAATTTCCAGGTTTTTGTTTAGAACATTGTTGAGCTGACTAAAGCTGAGTGCCAATTCTGCCAGACTTAATCCAATAATGGTGGCGATTACAGTATTTAAAGCAGACTCAAGCAAAAACTGACGTCGTAATTGTTGCCTGAGAGATCCGACTACCTTCTTCATGCTAATTTCTTTAGCACGGTTTAAGTAATTAGTAGTGCATAAGTTGACATAATTAACAATGGCCAGAAGTAATACAACAATTCCAATTAGTAGAAAACCATTGAAAAACCGACGGTTACGATCAGAAAAATCAGGATTAATTGTAGAGTTCAAGTGTGCCTCAGTGATAGGTTCAATTATCGAAACATATTGAATGGGATCAGATTCTGCCATGTATTCATTGTAGTATTGTTTCCAGTGACGATTAAAATCCACATCAGTGTATCCTTCATTAAACAGAAAGACCAATTGAGAGCTCATATTTCCATACAAATCACCTGGTGAAAGCTGTTCGGGTTCGGCAATAAACAGAGTATTGTAAGATAAAAGTGCTGTGAAGTTCAAGATGGTATTGTCGGGAAGGTCTTCCACTACACCAGTAATGTTAAACACTCCCTGATCTTCGATCTCAATTACCTCACCCAATGGATTTTCAGGACCGAAATATTTTGATGCAAGAGTTTCAGTTAGTACAATAGAGTGGGGTGCTTGTAGAGCAGTTTCCGGATCTCCAATTATAAACGGAATACTAAAAACCTCGAAGGCTGAAGAATCAATGTATTGAAAATCTGATTCTGTGAAGTTTATATCTCCAAACCTGACAGTTACCTGACCAGCCTGTCTTATTCTGACAAACTCCTTAATTCCAGGAATATAATTTTTTAACAGGGGACCTACATCTGAATTGCAGGTGAATTGATTAGTCTGATTGGCTTGACCTATTGTCATCCCGGCACCACAAACATAAATGTTTTTGGCATTTTTATGATAGCGATCGAAACTGAGCTCATCGACCAGATAGAGATAAACTAACAGAGCCACTGCCATTCCTATTCCCAAGCCAATCAGCTGAGTAGTTGATTGAAATATATTGCGGCTTAAAGATCTGAAGAAGAATCGAAAGAATACTTTGATTTTCATATACTCTATATTTAGATTTTAAATGGCCGGATGTATCTCGTATAGTAAAAAATAATCATCACCGTGTGTCAAAATACTTAGGCCTTTTTAGTCATTTAATAAAATTATTCTACTCAGTAACCAAAGCTTATGCCATGTTATGCAAGTCGTAGAATATCAGAAAGATATAATATGTTGCCTAAAAAAGGTCAGAACAATTTGTAACAAATTGTTACAGTTTGTTGCTTGTTCATGAAACAAAGAATAATTTTAGTCAATTATGGGAAAAATAAAAGGACACGTTGTTATTGTTGAAGATGATAATGCTATCAGGATTTCAGCTCAGATGCTACTTAATCAACATTTTAGCCGGGCTTCAGTTTTAGACTCTCCAGAGAAATTGCCAAATTATATTAAGGTTTACAACCCGGATGTGGTAGTATTAGACATGAATTTTAGTCCAGGCAAAACTGATGGGAAGGAAGGATTTAAATGGCTGACATATTTGAATGAGTCGCATCCCCAAATCATTGTATGTGTAATTACCGCTTTTGGCGAGGTAGAGTTGGCAGTAAGGGCACTTAGAAACGGAGCCTTTGATTTTATTATTAAACCATGGGAGAATCAGAAATTTATAGCAACACTTTCTGCAGGTATTCTCTTCAGAGAGTCTAAAACCAGAATTCATCAGTTAAAAAAAACACAGAAAGAGCTAAATAAACATTATTTGGGTTCAAAAGACCATTTGGTAGGAGAATCAGAACAGATGCAGGAAATCAGGAAGATGCTTAAAAAAGTAGCTCCAACACCGGCTGATGTGCTGATTACAGGAGATAATGGAAGTGGAAAGGGATTGCTGGCCAAAGAAATTCATTGTTTATCTCCTGTAGCTGATAAAGCTTTTGTGCATGTAGATCTCAGTAGCCTGCCCGAAACTCTTTTTGAAAGCGAGCTTTTTGGACATGAGAAAGGTGCCTTTACAGGTGCCAATGAAGCCAGACCGGGCCGCTTCGAACTTGCCCATGGTGGCACATTATTCCTCGATGAAATAGGAAATCTGCCTGTACATTTACAGTCGAAATTACTGGTAGCACTGCAAGAGAGAAAAATCTCCAGACTAGGAACCACCGAAGAAATCAGGGTTGATTTCAGATTGATCACAGCAACCAATCAGGACCTTTTTAAGATGGTGGATGAAGAATCATTCCGTCAGGATCTGCTTTATCGAATCAATACAATTGAAATTCATATTCCATCACTGAGACATCGACCTGATGACATTTCAATTTTATGTAAGCACTTTCTTGACATTTACTCGAAAAAGTATCGAAAACCGGAACTCGGTATTGAAGATCCTGCCATGCATGCATTAAAAAAGTATACCTGGCCCGGAAATATCAGAGAATTAATGCATACCATGGAAAGAGCTGTGATTTTATGCGAAGAAAATACCATTAAGACCGAGGATTTATCTCTGAGAGGACATGAACAGAAAGGCAGTGAGTTAAAAAGTCTGAATTTAAATGAATTAGAGCGGATGGCAATGCTGGAAGCTATAGAGCGATCTAATGGGAATATTACCAAAGCAGCTGAGATGATTGGGATTTCACGGGTTAGTTTTTACCGCAATCTAAAAAAACATGGTATTAAACAAATTTAAAGTACAAACCATTGTTAGAATACTGCTCTTGTTTTTCTCACAAGTGATATTGGCGTGGTTATTAATTCGTCATGATAGTCAGAACCTGATCTTTACTTCGGGCATACTTATAGTTATCATCTTGTTTCAGGTTTTTGAATTATTCCAGTGGCTTCAGAAAAGTAACCGTCTGCTTACACGCTTCTTCGAGGCAATAAAGCAAGGGGAGTTTAACCTGAGTTTCAATCACTCAGGAGGGACAGGCTACCTCATGGATCTGATGCATGAGTTTAATCAATTTTTACAAATACAATCAAAGAGACAGACGGATTTTGGTTCTCAGATTGCTTTTCTCAGATTACTCATAAATCAGATTTCTGTTGGATTGGTTTGTTGGCGTATTGATGGACAGATTCTTTTCCAAAATCCTTCAGCCATCAAAATGCTAAGTCTGTTAGGACATAAAACCTGGGAAGGTTTTATCACTGAAAACTCTGAATTTTCCTCTGCAATGGATAACAGGAATACTCCTCATACTTTTCTCTTGAAGAAATTAGTCAGAGGAAAGCTGAGTCATATAAAAATTGAAATGAAACCGGTTGTTCTCCTTCATGAAGAGATGTGGTTGTGCAGTCTTGAAGACATCAGCTCTGAAATCGTTGAAAAAGAACATCAGGCCTGGCACAAAATGCTCCGGCTATTATCTCATGAAATCAGAAATACTATTACACCAATCAGTTCACTTGCTGATACCATTGGTGCTATGGTTAAAGATAAGCATGGTAATTTAATGTCCTCAGGTGAATTATCCGATGAAAGTTTGGCTGATATAAGTATGGGGCTATCTGTCATCCATGAGCGCAGTCTGAAATTAAATACTTTTACTAATAACGTTCTCAAGTTAACCCGGGTTCATAATCCTGGCCTCCGGGAAGTGAATATCAAGGAAGTATTTGACAAGCTGGCTGTGCTTTTTGATGCAGATTTAAAAAGTAATAATGTTGATGCTAGTTATTATGTAGAAGATCATGAATTGAAGATACAAGCCGATCCGGGGCAATTAGATATGATGATCACAAATCTGGTAAGTAATAGTTTATTTGCCCTCAGAGAACATGAACAAGCAAAAATGTGGTTTAAATGCTATAGGAGCGGTGATGAAATAAGCATCGAGATAGGCGACAATGGTTGTGGAGTGGCTGAGGATGATCAGGACCAGATTTTTCTTCCGTTTTTTTCTACCAGGCAGGAAGGCTCCGGACTGGGCCTGTCCATTGTGCGACAGATGATGGATATGCATAAGGGATCAGTGAGTTTCGAGTCAGTTCCAGGTCAACAAACAACATTTTATCTTTCTTTTCCTGCCGGATAATATTCTTATTAGTATTTGAAAATGATACTTCAAGTTGAATTATCTTAAAATATATCTGTTCATCAAAGAGCAGGGTTGTTATTGACACAAAGGCAAATTATTGGGTATCTTGCTGTTTTTGGTTTTAGCACTAAAAGTATGTAAGAGATGATTGAACAAAAAAGAGTAATAAATCCACCTGAGCAGATCAGTCTGAAACATATTTTGAAATTGACTGATGATACAGGTATTTTTCAGGATGCAAGTGGAACACAAGCAGACAAAGTTTTTGGCTATTCTCTGAATGATAATGCTCGTGCTTTATTACTTTGCTTATGGATGTCTGAAAAAAACAAGGATCCAAAAATTGCCATGCTAATCAAAATATACTTTGGTTTTGTGAAAATGATGGCTCTTGAGGATGGTAGTTTTATGTCTTACCTGCCGGATGATTTTTCATCTGATTCTGATTCTTCTTCTGATAGTTATGATGAGGATTTTGAAGAAAATGAAGATGCTTTCGGTCGAACGTTCTGGGCATTAGCAGTATTGTACCTGAATGGTCCGGTGGAGTTGAGAGAAGAAAGTCTGAGTTATCTAAATGAATCAGTGAAGCATATTCTCAGAGTAAAAACCCCAAGGGGTATGGCTAATATTTTGATCGGACTGACCCTGCTTCAACTTGAAAGTGTTCAAATAAAGGATGCCGGAGGAATGCCTTTACAGCTTGTTCAAAAAATACAATCCTGTTTTAAGCAGCAAAGTGAGGAAAATATCAACTGGTTTGACCCAATTGTATCGACAGAAAATGGAATAATTCCCTATTCACTCTTGTTAGCAAACAAGATTCTTAAATCTAAACACATACTTGTGACGATAGATCAATCAGTGAATTATCTTGAATCATTCTGTTTTGCAAAGAAAACTATCAATCCTCTTGGCAGCAAAGCCTGGTATCTGAAGGATGGTGAATTAACAGAGTTCACTCAGCAGGCAATCGAGGTTTTCTCACTTCTGCTTATGTACAAAGAGTTATACCGACAAAAAAAGAACAAAAGTTATCTTGAGAAGCTAAATATTTGTTTCGATTGGTTTCTGGGTGAAAATAATCTGGGGATACCTCTTTTTGATAAAGAAACAGGTGGATGTTGGGATGGCCTTGAGGAAGAATCCCATAGTCCAAACCAAGGAGCAGAAAGTCTGATATCTTTTTGGCTATCACATCACATTTATTTTTCAAATGGAACAAATTGATTGTATTTTTCGCAAAATTGTGTTGATCAACAATTATGAGAAAAAAACAAAAAGATGTTTACTCAACAAAATTTGTAATTGTAGTATTTGTCAGATTTCTGTTCACCATGTTTTCATGGTATTATGGCATCAGGCGTATTCTGCCAAAAGAAGTGAAGAGACTGAAATCACCTTATCTGGTGTTGGGTAATCATGTTGGTTTTTTTGATCCTTTTGTCGTTGGGAATTTACTGCCAAAATTAACCCATTTTGTGGCATCTGATGCCTCATTTAAAACTCCTGCCTTCGGATTTTTCCTGCGAGGACTGGGTACCATACCAACAAAGAAGAATATCCGGGATACTAAGGCAATAAGAGATATTATTTCAGTGATCAAACAGGGTGACAATGTTGGCATATTCCCAGAAGCAGTACGCACCTGGTCAGGAACCAGCTTTCCAATCGACCCCTCTATAGCCAAACTAATCAAGCACCTGAAAGTTCCTGTTATTGTTCCAATTCTCAAAGGAATGAATTTGTTCAATCCACGCTGGTCTGTAAAGACACGTAGAACATTAGTGGAGGTTGAGTATACATTGCTTGTATCAGCTGAGGAGATTGCAAGCTTGTCAGCGGATGCTATTTATGAAAAACTATGCATGGTATTAAGGCATGATGAGGTTGACTATCAACGAGATAAGATGAATAGAATCAGGTCAAAGCATAAGGCTGAATATATTAGTCATGTTCTATATGTTTGCCCTGAGTGTCATTCTGTTGATAGTTTTAGTTGTGAAGGGAATGACTTCAAATGCCGATCATGCGGATATGATATTCACATTGATTCGTATTCCTTTTTCAGCCGGCCAAATGGAGGTAATTTGCATTTTGACAACATCCGTGATTGGTATAATTGGGAAGAAAAGTGGATGCATAAGCGGGTAACAGAACAGCTTCAAGAGGACACGGGACACTTATTCTTTACTGATAGTAAATCATTGGTTTATCAACTCCCTGAAAATGGGAATGCCAAATTGATTGGAGAGGCAGATATTTCATTGTACGGAGACAAGATTATTGTACACTTCTATGATGAGACTGAGGATCTTGTATGGAATTTTGAGGATTTACAAACCATCAATCCCCAAGTATACGAGAGGCTCGAGGTTTTTTATGACAATAAAGCTTTTCGAATTATTGGCGGGACAAAAGGGGTGTCAGCTTTGAAGTGGGAGGTGGCTGTGAATTCTATCTGGAAGAAACTTGGATATGATAATAAGTTATCACCCTATATTATCCAAAAAGAGAAGGATGCCCTCTAAAGCATCCTTCATCTATTCTGAAAAACATACACAAATACTAAAACAATTACTCCTTTTGATTTAGCGTTTCTTATATAAACATCCAGTCTTCAAGACCAGGTTCATTACCAGTTTCTTTGTACAGAGACTCTAACATCCATTGCTCAATACTGTTATCATCCACTTGCTCAGGTATTAATTCAAAAAACATCCACATTTCTAATCCTTCTTCATAATCCGGAGTAGAAACTAATTCATCAAACATCCAGGCTTCAAAATGCATTTCTGCCTCAGTAAAGGTGTTAAGTTCTCTAAACATCCATTCCTCAAAATTGATTCCAACTTCCTCCTCAAAAACAATATCTTCATTTATGAGGGAGGCTGAGGGCAGTGAGAAGGCCAGAAGTATAATTAGTATATTAATTCCTATAGTTTTCATCCGTTTATATTTATTTTTATTTGTCGGATGGAGCTCGCACAACAAAAACAATCATCTGCGTGTGTGTTAAAATATTTTTCCTTTTGTCGTGCTCGGTTCATCCGTTTTTTTCCTTTGTTTCTATTATTAGAACGAACAAGACAGCTAATTGCTACAAATTGTTTTGTTAATTAGCGTTAATGCTTTGTACGCCACTGTTTATAGGAGATACAGGGGGAATTAAAAATATAGAATAAGTATCAAAGGGCCTTATGAAGCACCTTTTTTCAAACTTACTTCTGTCGGTTATTATTTTATTCGGAGTTGGTGCAGGTTTTTTATGTCGTTTTGATAGTCTGGTGAATCAATTCTGTTTATTTTTTCATGTGGATCGATTCTGTGGTCGTATAATTCTGCTGTGACTGAGTCAATGGCTTGTTTCAGAGTATTATCCCAGGTGTACCATTCTATATAGTGGAAATCTTTGGTTCTAACGGAGTATCCCATATATCTTCCTCCATCGTGGGCTACTTTGGGCCTTCTGTGGAACTGACTGTATACTGCCTCTTTCCATTCTATAGTTGGATCTTCTATGAGTGGGACAAAACTGGTTCCCTGAAGGTATTCAGCTTTTGGTATTCCTGCCAGATCACAGAGTGAAGGGAAAATATCGAGCAATTCAACCAAGGCATTAGTCTTTGTTCCCATCATCATCTTTTCCGAGTTCCTTTGCTCATGACCTGTCCATGATGGTTTAATAATTATTGGCACTCTGGTGTCTATCTCATAATTGGTCATTTTTCCCCAGCTCCCTAAATCTCCAAGCTTCCATCCATGATCTCCCCATACTATTATTATGGTGTTATCATACAGATCCATCTCTTTAAGTGCGGAAATAAGCTTTCCAACACAGGCATCAACATAGCTGACGCTGGCCATATAACCATGTTTCAATAATCGGGTAGTGTCTTCACCTATAGTTTGATCAACAGGGTGAGCCTTTTTATTGGTTCCTGCGTATGCCCTCAATTCATACATCGAGTTCATTGAGAATGATGGTGAGCCAATAGGTGGCGCGGGATTTGGAGGCATTGGTATGTCCTCTCTGTTATACAGATCCCAATATTTTTTTGGGGCAGCAAATGGTAGGTGAGGACGGTAGTATCCTAGAGCCAGAAAGAAGGGCTGATCCAAATCTTTTATTCGGTTCAGGGTTTCGATAGCAAGATCTGTTTGGGCACCATCAATGTATTCTGAATCGTCAGCATTTCCGATTTCAACAACAGGCCCGCAATTCCATCCATCTGCGTAGCTTATTTTTCTTATTGCCAGCATACTGTCTCTCCTCAGGCGCTGAATTTCAATGTTTTTCTCGTTTACATAAAAGGTTTCTCCATCTCTTTGCAGATTCTCGGGTTCAGCAAAAGGGTAGGGTCTTAAATCAGGCTCATCCCATGAAATCGAATCGGGCATGTAATTGTGAAATATTTTACCGATTGAAACGGTATAGTATCCGTACTTATGAAAATACTGTGGCATCGTAACAGCATCCGGATTTATCTCCCTGAACTCATCTCCCAGATGCCAAACACGAGTAGAATCAGGTCGCATACCAAGCATCAAACTTGCTCTTGATGGAGCACAGACAGCTGATTGACAATAAGCCCTGTTAAAAACAAGACCATCAGACGCAAAATCATCCAAACCTGGAGTTTTTATAAACTCATTTCCATAGCAGCCCAGCTCAGGACGCAGATCGTCAATTGAGATAAAGAGAATGTTGGGTTTTTCATCAGTGGTACATGAAATAATCGTCTGACTAATAAACAGAAGTAGAATTAGTCGGGGGAGATCTTGTCTAATTATTCTCATGTTTTGATTGTTTTAAGTGAGAATCACAAGTTACAAATACTTCGTTATTGTTCATATTATTTTTTGTATGAAGGCATATTTCACTCTATACTATATGGTATTAATGCAATCCATATTTTCTATCTTTACTTTTCTAATCCAAAATCTAAAATTATGATCCGAAGAATTCTGGGCACAGTTATAATCATTTTAGTTTTTTTAACCTCTGGATGCAACAAATCTTACCAAGCTAATTTCGTTTTTTTCCTGGTTGATGATCTGGGGTATATGGATGTAGGATTTAATAATCCAAATTCATTTTACGAAACACCTAATCTGGATCAGCTGGCAGGTGAAGGAATGAAATTCACGAATGCTTATGCTGCATGTCCTGTTTGTAGTCCGACAAGGGCTTCAATTATGACAGGTAAGTATCCAGCCAGATTAAACACCACTGATTATTTTGGGGCCAGTCAGCCTGAGTCCATAATTAAGAATAAACCCCGATACCATATATCCAAACCATTGTTACCAGCCAGTTATGTTGACAGGATGCCCCTTGAGGAGCTCACATTGGCCGAAGCACTGAAGGAAGCAGGATATGCCACTTTTTTTGCTGGTAAATGGCATCTTGGGCCTGAAGGATTTTGGCCTGAAGATCAGGGTTTTGATGTGAATAGTGGAGGTATCACCAGGGGAGGGCCATATGGGGGCAATAGATATTTTTCACCTTATGGAAACCCAAGACTGGAAGATGGACCTGATGGTGAGCACCTGCCTGATCGTCTGGCTTCTGATGCTGTTAAGTTTATTGATGAGCACGCTGAAGAACCTTTTCTGGTTTACCTAAGCTTTTATTCTGTACATACACCTTTAATGGCACGTGATGACCTTAAAGCCAAGTATGAAGAAAAAGCTAAAACTGTTCCGGAAAATTCCTGGGGAGAGGAGCCTCCAAGAAAGGTGAGGCTGGTCCAAAATCACACTATTTATGCCGGGATGGTTGACGCAATGGATCAGGCAGTTGGAAAAGTACTGAATCATTTGAAAGAAACTGGTCTGGATAAAACCACTGCTGTATTTATGATGTCTGACAATGGAGGATTGTCAACATCTGAAGGACATCCAACAAGTAACCTCCCGCTCCGGGCAGGAAAAGGTTGGCTTTATGAGGGAGGTATTCGTGAACCGATGTTGATAAAATGGCCTGAAAATACCAAGGCTGGAAGCGTTTGTGATATACCCGTTATCAGTACAAATTTTTATCCAACGATTTTGGAAATGGCCGGATTGGATTTAAAACCCGAACAACATACAGACGGAATAAGCATGCTGGATTTATTGACTCACACCCACACCCAAACCGACACCCACACCCTCTACTGGCATTATCCTCATTATGGCAACCAGGGCGGAACGCCGGGAGCAGCCATCCGGAAGGGAAAATATAAACTCATTGAATTCTTTGAAGACAGTCATACTGAGTTATATGATTTATCTGTAGACATCGGGGAAAAGAATAATCTCAGCGAAACAATGCCTGAGGTCAGGGATGAATTGTTGTTACTATTACATACATGGCAAGAGGATGTCGATGCCAGATTTCCAAGCCCTAACCCTTATTATAAGCCGCAGGAGTAATCATCTGGCAACATATAGAAGTAATTAATTCAATGCTTTGTTAACTCATTCAAGACATTTTTAAGTTGAGGGTTTGACGGCCTGGGAGCCTTGGCATTAATCATTTTACCTTCAGTATCTAAGAGAACAAATCTTGGAATTGTCTTAATGTTGAGTCTGGAAGATAAGATCTCATGCTGGTTTTTATCTGCAAATAGTTGAATGCCTTTCAGTTCATGTTCTGCCACATAATCTTTCCATTTCAAACTGTCTCTTTCCTGATCAAATGAGATGCTGACAAAATGTATCGGTGCATCCCGATACTCATGTTGAATCTTTTCTAAACTGGGAATTTCTTTGATACATGGCCCACACCATGTTGCCCAGAAATCTATGTATATATATTTGCCTTTAAGATCGTTCAATGAAACGATTTTACCTGTAGGATCAGTTAATGTGAAATCAGGACCTGGTGCTCCTTCCAGCATTCCTTCGAGATGCTTGAACCTTTTCTGAACCAGAGTGGCAATATCAGGGTAGGGGCAGTCATCTGAATTAAAAACACTGTAAGTCTCTTTTCTGAAATCCCTTTCGAGAGATAAGGCTTTGTAAACATAAACTAAGCGCTCAGGGATTTGTGTCGCTAAATAATCATAATAATCAACTGACTCTTTATCAATGCTATTATTTAGTTCATATTTCTTCTTCAGAGCAGATTTTAAGTAGTAAAATGCTCCCGGACCCAGGTCATCAATACTATCCGGGATAGCAACATCCGCAAGGAAGTCGTAGTAATTCTCTGGTAATTCAGGATATTGATCATCATTAAAACCTGCATGTCCTGCCGGATAATAAATCAAGGCCCTGATATAATCCTGATAATACTGATTCTCATATACCCTTATTAGATGATTACTTAGTTTATGCTCTGATTGAAAATTACGTAATAAGCTATGTTTTTTATTACGTAATTCTTTTGTTTTTACTTTGAAGTTAACAGGTTCACAATAAGTTAGATAATAGTAGTTCTTGAGATACTTAATTTTGTAACTATTATTATTCCATTCTTCAAAGTTGACAAAATTATTATTGTCTGATCCTGTTCCGGTGAATGTCAGGGTTTTCTTAATATCCTCAATATCTGCTTCCATATTAAGATTATCACCGGGCATGAGATAGAGGTATATGGCTCTAAAATCTACTGATTCAACATCGAGACATGAATCCCGGCCATTCACCTGGGTAATGTCAAAAGAGTATATTCTTGGCACTTTCTTAAATGTGAGAAAGCCTTTTAGTGGAAGACTTGATTCGATAGCCATTTCAAAATGTCCTGATGAGTCAATCTCAATCGAAGCAGTTTGACTGGATGCAAGGAGAGTGTAGGGCTCGTATGTAAAAATCAAACTGGTATCAGCAACATGATCAAATTGTCCTGTAACCGTAATAGTATTTGTGATTATTTCATCCTTTTCGGCATCGCAGGCTAACAATAGTGCGAGAAGCAAAGCGAATAAAATGCAATAATTCTTTATTTTCATGATTATTTTTCTCCTCCCGGATGGTAAGTGTTGCTAGCATTGGCTTCCACATCTTCACGATAATATAATACGTCTTTAAATTCTCCCTTTGAATACATGAGGGCCTGGTCATTGAAATGTGGGGATTTAGGATCACTATTGAGTCCGCCGGCCAGTATGCTTTTAGCCTTAACTTTTTCACCAAATTCAACCACAGCAACGAAACTGTTTCCACTGGTTCCATACATTTTTTTAGTTCCAGGGTAGCTTCTCGCACCAAAAGAGGCTAGCGAGCCCCATCTGGAAGAAGCAAAATTTACCGGTAAACTTGGTTTTGAATCATCAAATTTCTGTACAATATCTCCATTGATTCTTTGAAAGCGATTGATCTCACCCCAGGGAGTTTTCCATGTTCCGAAATCATTTTCCAGCTTCAACATAGCTCTTTTCAGTGATAAGAGCATCAGGCCTTCATTATTTTGGTTTCGCATCAGTTCGCTTCCCCAATAGATTGCCAGGGAAGTGGGCACCGATGTTATGGAATATCTCAGATCCCAGTTTTTCAACTCTTCAATCGCTTCACTAAACTCTTTTTTTTCCTTGTCAGAAGTTTTATTGTACTTCTCTATAAGCTTAGGTATCAGAGGTTCAAAATAAATCAGGTAAGAATCGTAAGCAGTCTCAATTAACTTGTCAATTGTAAAATCTTTCTGACCATTTAGTACTCTGACCGCATGAAGACCTCGGGCATTTTCTTTGTCCGGAGCCATATAGGCAGGGTAATCTTCTATCTTAGGACTATACTCACCACAGGCAGTAAATGGTGTTGAGTTGCAATTCTGTATCCAACCGTTAGCCGGATTAAAAATGAAAACCATTTCTTCTACTTCATGCAGCTTATTATAATCAGTACCTGGATCACTTCCATCCAGAATTCCATTCCAATTATATTTTTCATCCCTGACAGGAATGTAATTGCCATGATAGTAGCTGATATTGCCATCAGCATCAGCATAGACTGTATTATTTGAAGAATTGGTTTTCAGATCCATTGTTTTTTTGAAATCCTCATGTCCCTGAGCCTTGGTGCGCATGTATGATTGGGTTAAGGCCTTTTCATGTTCCACCATGAGTCGAATACTAATCCATTTTCCATCCTGTTCCCGGATAACAGGTCCATTATGCGTATAATAAATAGTAAACTCTTTGCTTTCTGTTCCTTTGTCAGTTTTGTAGGCTAGCTTTATTGTTTTTTCTTTTAACGGTTTTAGCTCATCACCATATTCGTAGAAAAGTTTATCACCTTTCCTGACAACTGTTTCAGCATAATAATCAATTGCGTCTGCCCTACTGGAAGTGTGCATCCAGCCACATTTATTGTTGAATCCCTGATATACAAAGAACTGGCCCCAGGTTACGGCGCCATATGCATTCAAGCCTTCTTCACTTATCATGTGTACTTCCCCTCTGAAGAAGAAAGATGTATGAGGGTTGATCAGCAACAAAGCATTACCTGAGCTTGTAAGTTCAGGAGCAATTGCAAATCCATTTGACCCCCTGGGCTCCTCATCTTCTTGAGATTCGATTATATCAGACTGAGGCTGATTGCTGTAAAAATTGCCTAATTGCCTTGTATTTATCCTTTCAATATCCCCACCTATGCTTCCTTCACTAAATGTCAGTGCCATCCAGGGTTCAAAACGAGTAAGCAATTTAGGTTTTACTTCAGGATGGGTGTATAAAAAATAATTAATTCCATCTGCGTAGGCATCCATTAATCTTTTGAGCCATTCCGGACTTTGTTCGTATTCTTTTTTTACTTCAACAGGATCGATATACATTTGCATCCGGAGGTCAATAAACAACGAAGACTCACCTTGTACTTCAGCCATACGTCCCATAGAATTGATGTAATTAACTTCCACCCGGTTAAAATCATCTTCACATTGTGCATACATAAGTCCGAACACTACATCAGCATCTGTTTTGCCGTAAATATGGGGAACTCCAAAATTGTCTCTTATAATGGTGACTTTTTGGGCTTGCTTTTCCCAGCCTTTGATCTCTTTTTGCTGGTCGTTTTGTGGAGTACAGGCCGCAACTATCAGAAGTAGAAATAGTAGTTTTTTCATAGGATTCAGATCAGGTTTTTATTCAGTCGGGAATAAACTATTAATTCTTAAAGCTACAAACATTGTGTTATTTCCGGCCAGGAATTAGATAATGAAAATATGTACAGTAGTTTATTGCCAGACGTCATATATTGGATTATTATCGTAAATTAGCTGATAACAAACTGAATAGCTATGCAAAAGACACTTCTTATGTTAATTCCGATAGCCTTGCTTCTTCAGAGCTGTGGGATAGATCTTAATTTCAGAGAGTCAGATGATATTCCTTTTGAGGTTAAGCGTATAGCTTTGTATATTACAGTGTTAGGTTCATATGAGTACTACTTGACAAATGGGGAGCGTCAAGATGACATTTCGGGGAATACAGGATTTTCAAATCCTGGTTTCGATGATGATTATTCACCCGACTTTTCATCTGATGGTAATACTTATACTGTAACTTGGGATCATGTGAACAGCAACAATTGGCATCAGACTGGTTCCCTTACAATTACATTAGGCCTTCGTGTGGGAAGTATTGTCAGTTATGAGATAAGATCATCATCAGAGGATCTGGATAATGATGCATCGAGTGTATACTATGCTGTCAGCAGCTCTTGTAATATTCCTGTTTCATCAACACCCTCTAACATCGCATATTCATATCGTGTTGAAGGAGCCGGTACTTGCAGTAATGTTGACAATTTCAGCTGGGAGCATAGGTATGGAGATGGAGATTTGCAATACAAAACGACCGAATTCTCATGCGATGAAAACAGTCATATCGAGATCATTTTGTATGATTGAATAGTAAAAGATTTGTTGTTTTATTTTTTTGGGTTTTTCTTATGCTCTGCGTAATAGGCTTTCATTTCTTTTAATACTTCGGGATAATCTTTGGCCAGATTGTTTTTTTGACCGATGTCTTTTGATATGCTGTATAGTTGGTCAACTGTTGAGCAGCCTGATTCAATATTTACTGATCCATGTATAGCAGCTCCTTTATACGGAGGGATGTAGAACCAGTCACCTTTTCTAAGAGCTACTTTACTTCCGGCTTCAACAAAAAGTTCGTCCCTTCCGCTTTTTGCTTTTCCCATCAGTGCTTTCATCACATCCTGACTGTCAGGGGCTCCATCTCCAATTTCGACTCCTACAAGTGAGGCAATTGACGCGGCCAGATCGAGTTGGCAAACCAGAGCTTCTGATACTCCTGGCTTAATGGTGCCTGGCCATGAAACCAGGAAGGGAACTCGGGTTCCACCATCAAATAAGCTGTATTTTCCTCCCCGCAAAGCCCCCAAAACATTATGATCGCCAATTAATTCAACCGCCTGATCATGGTATCCATCATCCAGCACAGGTCCATTATCACTAGAGAAAACAATAAGAGTTTTTTCACGCAGTCCTTCTTCTTCAATGGCCTCAATTAATTTGCCAACGCTCCAGTCAGCCTCCAGTATAACATCTCCCCGAGGTCCCATACCTGATTTGCCAACAAATCTGGCATGAGGTGTGCGAGGAACATGGGGTTGGTGCAAAGTAAAATATATGAAAAATGGATTTTCTTTGTTCTCCCGGATGAAGTTGACTGCTACATTTGTAAATGTATCGGCTAAATCTTCATCTATCCACATCGCTGATTTTCCACCCCGCTGATATCCAATTCTGGATATTCCATTTGTAATGCTCTGGTTATGTCCGTGACTGGGGTGCATCTTGAGCATCTCGGGATTATTCTTTCCTGTTGGTTCACCCTCGAAGTTATTCTTATAACTTACTTCAAGTGGATCATTCTGACTCAATCCAATGACTTTCTGATTTTCGAGCAAAACTGTTGGTGTACGGTCTTGTGTGGCAGCTAAAATATATGAATAGTCAAAACCAACTTCTGCAGGTCCCGGACTCACTCTTTCATTCCAGTTGACATTTCCATTGCCCAAACCCAAATGCCATTTCCCGATTACAGCAGTGGTGTAACCTGCTTCATTTAATATTGAAGGCAGTGTAAGCATTCCTGGTTTCAATATTAATGGTGCATCTCCACGTAATATTCGCGCTCGTTCATTTTTCCATGGATATTCTCCTGTCAGGATACCGTATCTCGAAGGGGTACATGTTGCTGAAGTACAATATCCCTGAGTGAAGCGGATTCCATCTGTAGCTAACTGATCAATTCCAGGTGTATTCAGTTCTGTTGATCCATAGCTGCTGAGTTCTCCATAACCCAGGTCATCTGCAAGAATGACAATAATATTAGGTGGATCAACGGTGTTACAGGCAGTGATTCCAACAGTGAGAAGTATGGCAAATCCTTTTACAAATCGAAGCATGGCATGTGAATTTAGTTTGGGTAAAGATAGTCAAATGACATAAATCCTCTATGCCAATTCCAGTCCCATGACATGGCTGGACTTTGTGTTAATTGTTTAAATAGCTCAGTACAGAGGAGCTTCTTTCCTGTACATGGCTCTTTAGTGTTTCCACAGCAGAATTAAACTCATAATCGTTGTTCAGAAAGCTGAAATTTGATTCCTCAAGATATACCCATTCCTGAATCATGTCTGCCAATGTTTGGTATTTATTTTGCATTCTTGTTGATGTAAAAGTCTCAGAAATAAAAACTTCCAGATGTGCATGGTATAATTCCAAATACTCATTCTCATCAATAATATAGCGGATTAAGGGCCAGTCATCACCAACTTCTGATAGTGAAAGGCTGAGAGCCCCTCCCATTTTTCCTTCTTGCAGTGATTCATTATTGTCCCAGGGAATCCAAATTATTGTGTTTGAGTCGGGATTATTGTACAGAAGGAAGTTGTGATTCATTTTGCCGTAAGTGTCCCAATTCTGCATTGTAGTATTTGCAGCCAGCCATTTTATATATTCATCCACATCGAAGATACTTTCCAGTTCACTTTTCCAATTCTCATTATCATCAATCCTGTCATTGCTATTAATTATAGTGTACAATGCATTTACATCAGTGTAATCACCTTCATTATTTTTCTTCTCCATTTCAGATTCATCATATGTGCCATATGCGAATGTTGCTGCACTTCCTTCGGGTTTATAAAGGTTCCCGCCACTGTGCCCCAATTGATCATCTAGAACAGTGTCGTCAACTTCTTCAACTAATGTGTATAAACCAAAGTATTGTTCTCCTTCACCATAGTCAATGTATATTGCTGCAAATGCTGTCCGGGCAGATACCAGACCATACTCTCTGAATAAATCTGATCCCACCTTTTCGCGTAAGAATGATTTGTCTTCAAAGTTATTATTCAGATTTAATTGTCTGAAACCATAGAAACGCTGGTTGTCAATTGCAGGATAATTATCTTCAAATTCATCGAAATCCAGTTTGAAGGAGAATTTCTTCAAGCCGCTGTTATATGTTGATCTCAGGCTTGAATTGCCTTTTACCCTAATACCCACCTGATACCATTCAACACCTTCGAAAACTAATGAGCAAGGAATCCAAATAGGGTCAAAATCAGTTTCACCTGGTCCACCCGGACCACCTCCAGGCCCGCCAAAAGGAGAAAATCCTGAACCAAGGTTATCTGCCAGATCATCTTCCAGTTGTTGCCAATACTCAGAATCGATTGTTATATTCAGTTTTAGCACCTCTTCCTGAGGAAATACCTGGTCGTAGTCAGGGTAAGTTCGTACCTCATGAGTTTCTGCGGCCCAGTCAGGCGTTTCTATATGTATGATATCCCCGTCTTCAAACAAGTCTGATTTATTACAGGAATATTGAGTCGGCAGGAGCAGGAGCAAACTGGCCAGCAAGAGTTTATTTTTTGATATGAGTGATTTATCTCGTGTCATGATAATAGCTTTTACAAGGTGATTTTATAGTTTACTGAAATAATATTATTGCGATTGTCCTTAGCAAGATACTGGTGTGTTTTATAGCTTATTCCTAAATAGTTATTCTTAAATAGTTTGTAATCAAGTCCGGTGCTGAGACGTAACTTATTATTGCCTTTGTTGTCAATGTCCTGAAAGAATTCTGCAGATACAAAGGGAGTGAGTTTTATATTTTTAATATCATAGCTGGCTTTGATCCTGTATCTCAGATGCACAGCATTATCAGTATTTTCCCAGTCGAAATCAGAATAATTAGTGTAACGAATTCTGAATTGAATACTCATTCTTCCAGGATCCAAACCTGATTTGGCATCGAAAGCGAATCTGTGCTTGATGCTCGAACTGCCATCAGACTTTATATTATTAGTCAGACGATAATTTGCGGCAATTTTCAGATATTTAACCAGCCGATACTGCAATCCCAGTTCAGCAAAAACTTCATCGACACTAAAATCATTATGGAATCGTATCTCAGGTGATAATGAAAGAGTAAAACCTTTTGCAATTTTCTTTTGAATATTAAATTCGGTCCATGTATAGAAATTATTGGTTTGGGCCTCAGTCTTTTTAATAGGGATTAGCAGATTTAGTATAATGAGGCCTGCAAGTATTAAAATATGTTTGATCATGATAATCTGTTTTTATTCTGAGATTGAAAGTAATATGTCAGCTCTTTGCTACAAAACCTGATCAACCAATCAGGGAATTGTCTCAACGAATCTTAATGATAATTAAAAAGTAGGGTATGCCAGCGATTCCGCTTGAAAAATAGTGATTCTGTAATAGTCTGAGAATAAAGGAATCGGAAAATTTTGAAAATAATAATCTTCGCACTATTTTTACTAAAGACACCATACTTTAGGTTGTTTCGCTAAC
>Ga0233437_1001440_pt1 | contig 43581 bp, 35 predicted proteins | sample SI_122_August201_FD_182714 | JGI IMG/M metagenome (GOLD analysis project Ga0233437, IMG submission 182714) | Seawater microbial communities from Saanich Inlet, British Columbia, Canada - SI_122_August2016_200_MG | ecosystem: Environmental > Aquatic > Marine > Inlet | place: Canada: British... | reverse complement strand
TACGTCCATATTTTTCAACCACATAATCTATGATCTTGCCTCTACCTTCAGCACAGAAATCTATATCAATATCGGGCATTCCGATCCTGTCAGGATTCAGGAAACGCTCAAAAAAGAGTCCATATTTAAGAGGTTCTATCTGGGTGATCCCTAGGAGATATGAGACTGCACTTCCTACAGCAGAACCACGACCCGGTCCTACAGGGACATCCATCTCACGAGCTGCATCGCAAAAGTCTTTCACGATGAGGAAATAATCGTTATAACCCATTTTATCGATAACAGAGAGTTCATAATCTACTCGCTTTTTAACCTGCGAAGTAACCTCAGGATATCTAGTTTTCGCTGCTTCATAACAGAGATATTTGAGATACTCTTTAGAACTTGAATAGTCGGGTGGAATATCAATTTTGGGGAAGAGAAATTTTTTATAGTCCAGTTTCAAGTCTATCTGATCGGCTACCTTTACTGTGTTCTCATAAGCTTCGGTAAGTTGAGGAAAAAGCGACCTCATCTCATCTTCCGATTTAAAGTAGAGCTGATTAGTATTGTACTTCATACGGTTGGAATCGGAAAGAGATTTACCTGTTTGAATACATAATAGAACATCGTGTGCTTCAGCATCCTTCTTATTTATATAGTGGCAGTCATTTGTAACTACAAGAGGAGTACCAGTTTCGCGTGCTAGTTCAATTATGAGTGGAGCTACGATCTTCTCCTCTTCAATTCCGTGATCCTGAATTTCTAGATAGAATTTGTCGGGGAAGATACTCTTATAGAAATTTACAACCTCTTTAGCCTGCTGATGATTCCCACTTAGAAGCAGATGCGGGATCTCTCCTTTGAGGCAGGCAGAGAGACAGATTATCCCTTCCGAATATTGAGCAATAAGACGTTTATTAATTCTTGGTTTATAGTAAAATCCTTCTAGAAAAGCTTTGGAAGAGAGCTTCATCAGGTTTTTGTAACCAGTTAAGTTTTGGGCAAGTAGTACTAGATGGTGTCTGATATCTTTTTTTGCACTTGGATCATCAAATTCGTGATTGATAATATAGGTCTCGATTCCAACGATCGGTTTAATGCCTTCTTTTTTTGCTCTATTCACAAAATCGATGACACCGAACATATTACCATGATCTGTCATGGCAACGGCTGGCATTCCAAATTCTTTTGCTTTCGCGATCATTTTATCTGTACGGCAGGCACCGTCTAAAAGGCTATATTGGGTGTGGTTGTGCAGATGAACAAACGTCATTTAAATTCCTTTTTGTTCCCTTTATTACATTTTAAGATCGATCTGTTCGACTAAAATATGTAGGTTAATATTTCTCCTGTTTTTTTTATGTCAAGGCATTAGTAAGGGCAGCAAATTAATTATTTCTTAATCTCACTAATTCCTGCAATTTGTCTTACAAAATAAATAATTCTTGGTAAATAATTACACATAGAATAACCCATTAGAAAAAATATTAATTGACAAATTTCTTACTGACTATTAACTCGGTGAGTGTATACTCATTAAATGGAGAAAAGATGAATAAACGTCAATTACAGAAACAATTTACACGAGAAAAGATCATTGCTGCAGCTAAAGAGATATTTATTGAAAAAGGAATTATCAATACAGCAACTTCCCAGATCGCAGAAGCAGCCGGTATTGCACACGGCACACTGTTTTTACATTTTCCAAGTAAGGATGCACTTGTTATTGAACTACTTGATGTGGAGTTACTGAAATTTAACAGTGCAATAAAACAGTTGATTGTCACAACCTCATCTATTGAAAAAGTTTTAGACCAATATTTGCTCCTTATCATTAAAGAAGAGGGTTTCTTCTCAACATTAGCTCGTGAATTGCCCTACTACAAAAGCGAATTAAGACGCAAAATACTGTTTAGAGAATCGCTCATACGAGAGCATTTTCACCAAGCTATAAAGAGAGGGATCAAGGATGATATTTATGCTAAAATCGATATCCCAAGTGCACTTACTTTTTTGTTTGGAACGATCAATTACTATTTGAGCTTAAAAACAAGTTTTGTACAAAAAGGAAGTGTGATCGAGAAATTTCATTATCAGATAATTGATACTTTTTTGAAGATCTTAGAGAAGTAATGGAGGTATTTACAAATGAATGAATTACATATTTGCAAAAGTTGCGGCAAAGTGTTAAAAGAGACAAAAGATTTTGCTGATGGAAAATTCGGTAGTGAATATTGCCGGACCTGTACAGATGAGTTTGGGTATATGAGAAGATATTCCGAAGTTGTAGATGAGATAAAGAATAAACTGATGAAGCAGATGTCTCTATCTGAGGAAGAAGCTGAAAAGATGGCAATGGAGAATGCTTCGGATATCCCGCACTGGGCTCAGCGGGAAGGACTACTCTCAACTAAAAAGAATATCGTAATTACTGATGTGGGAAGCACTACAACTAAGGCTATTCTCTTGCAGAGAGATGGAAAAGATTTCAAACTGCGGTCACTGCATCATGCTGCGACAACAGTAGAGAAACCGGTTGAAGATGTAAACATAGGCGTTCTTAAAGCGATTAAGCATATTGAGAAAGAGACATCCATTCCTCTCCTATTAAAAAGTTCTCAGGAATCAGATATAAAATTCAATGATGACACCCTCTACCTTACAACCAGCAGCGCTGGTGGTGGACTGCAGATTTTGGTAATCGGACTCACACTTTTTGACTCTGCCAGTAGTGGGAAGAGAACTGCTTTTGGAGCAGGCGGAGTGATCTTGGATACATTTGCGATTGATGATAAGCGCAGTAGTTTGGAGCAGATGCAAGCCATGAGCGTTCTGCATCCTGATATAATCTTGATGTGCGGTGGTATTGATGGAGGAGCTGTTTCATCGATTCTAAGATTGGGGGAAATATTACAATTGGCAAATCCTAGTCCAAAATTTGGTGATAAAACTAATATCCCACTGGTTTTTGCTGGTAATACAGGAGCAAGAGCGTTCATTGCAGGATTGTTCAGCAAAAGGTTTGATCTGTTTATCGTGCCAAATTTACGCCCCAAACTTACCGAAGAAAATTTGCAGCCGGCCAGAGAGAGGATCCATCAACTCTTTATGGATAATGTAATGGAGCAGGCTCCGGGCTATTCCCAACTGAAAAAGATAGTGAATGACGACATTATTCCCACCCCGATGAGCGTGATAAATTCTCTGCAACTTGTAAGTGAAAAACTAGATGAGAATATAATGGCTGTTGATATCGGAGGAGCTACAACTGATATTTTTTCCAATATTTTGGGTGAATATTTCCGTACGGTTAGTGCCAATTATGGGATGAGCTACAGTATCGCTAATGTGCTTAAGGATACAGGATATTCCAATGTGAAAAGATGGATTCCCGGTGGATTGAGCGATGATTATATAGCAAACTACATTGCCAACAAGATGCTCTATCCGACCTTCAACCCATCAGATGAACCGCAGATCGCAATTGAACATGCGATCTCCAAAGAAGCGATCAGGATGTCTAAAAAGCAGCATATGGAGATGAATTTTAATACCAGAGAGATCGGATTTTTGGATAAATTAAAAATGAAGCAACACGATCTAGAGAGTATTACAGAAGCATTTTATATTGAAGAAGCTAAAGATGCGAAGAAGTTCCACATGTATGATATCAACATTCTTATTGGTGCAGGTGGTGTTCTCTCTCATACCGATTCAAATGAGCAGGCTCTTTCTATAATCTACGATGGATTCCAGCCTGAGGGGATCACCGAGATCTGGAAGGATAAACACTTTATCTCACCTCACCTTGGTAAACTGAGTGCAATTGATGAGGGACTTGCAACCAAACTACTAATTGATGAATGTTTTGAAAAGATCGGAATTACGATTCGTCCCTTATCCCAAAAATGGAAACAGGATAAACCTGCTCTTGAGATAACAGTTGATGATGAAAAGCATACAGTTAAAGTTGGTGAACAGCTTTACATTCCAAATAAGAAAAAGATTTCTAGAGAGATCAGCATCGTCTTGGAAAAAGGATTTTATCTAAATGAACAGGGTCACGGACTGAAATTCAAATCTGAACTTCCTATCTATATTGATGCATCACATGATGAAAATAAAAGTTTGGAAAATGATGCGCTACAACTTTTTGGACAATTTCATAAGATCCCCTCAATTGAAGAGAGCTTTACTAAATTCATTAAACCTAAACCAATAATTACAGGAGTTCAGGAACACAAAATTTCTCTTCCCTATGAAGGAAACATACTGGTAAATGTTGGTGATGAAGTTAATTGTGACACTGTTATCGGAGAGAACCTGTTTGATCCTCCCCGGGTTTATGTGCTCTCACTTTTCGATAAAACTTACCTGAATTTAAATAGTGAAAATATAGAAAAATCACTTCGTATTAAGGAAGGTGAAGAAGTTAAATTTGGTCAGCGCATTGTCGAGATCGGAGACAGAACATTAATCCAGGAATTAAAGTTCCAACACTACTATTTTGATGCTCCAGTAAGAGGGAGAGTAGAGAAGATCAATCTAGATTCAGGAACAATTATTATGCGTGAGATCCAAGACTACTCGACCAAACCCAAAAAAGTCAATGTAGCCAAAAGAATGGATATTCTTCCTAAACAGATAAAAGCCTATATGAAAAAGAATGAGGGAGATTTTGTTTATGCAGGAGATACCTTGGCTTCCAGAATTTTTGATAAGAATGTTGCACTTCCCTCTTTTGTTCCATCCCCAACAACCGGTACAGTAAAAGAAGTTAATATGGAAACCGGCATTGTAACAGTACAATATGATAAAAAGCCCTATCTGCTAAAAGCAGGTATTAATGGCAAAGTCAAAAAAATCGATGAAAAAGCATCTGCAGTCATCTCCTACAATGGCATCACATTGAAAGGAGTAATCGGTTTTGGAGCAGAAGCTAGTGGAAAATTAAAAGTGATTGCACAGCCATCGCAGTTAGACAATTGTCGCGAAAATGAGATCCTTGTCTTTGCTACAGCGATCAATCATGAGATCATTCAAAAAGCTGTGGATAAAAAAGTTAGTGGAATTATCGCACCTTCTGTTAGCAGTGCAGATCTCGTGCTGTTTATCGGCAAAGAGATCGGTGTTGCTCTCACCGGAAATGAGGACATTCCTTTTCCACTTATCATAACAGAAGGATTTGGAAAATTTGAGATGAGTGGTAAATATCTAGATACTCTTAAAAAATATAATGGCAAAGACATTTATATTAATGGACATACTCAAATTCGTGCCGGTGTTACCAGACCGAAGATAATTATTTTCTAAGAAAATTATATTAAGGAGAAGATCATGGTTAAATTTTTAGGAATATTATTTATATTTATCATAGTAGTATTAATACTTGAAGCAAGTTCAGAAGAGCCCTCAAAGGTCTATTTCACAGATAATATATCGGGAGATGGTGTATTAGAAATCTTCCAAAATATTGGACAGGAAGTTAGTGGGAAAGTAGCAATCAAAGTTCACTTTGGTGAAGACGGTAATAGAAACTACTTGAAGCCGGAACTTATCGAAAAACTAACCCGAGAGCTTAATGCAACTCTTGTTGAGACTAATGTGCTTTATCGTGGTAAAAGACGTTTTACAGAGCATCACATTCAATTAGCAAAAGAGCATGGTTTCGATTTTGCTCCAATCGATATATTAGATTCCGAAGGAGAAAAGGAAATAAATGTTGATCTAGAGCATTTTAAAGTTGTTAGTGTGGGTAGCCATATCGACAATTATGATAATCTGATCATCTTCTCACACTTCAAAGGTCATGCTATGGCAGGTTTTGGAGGTGCGATCAAGAATGTAGCAATGGGATTAGCTTCAATTCCCGGTAAAATGGCCATGCATGCTTCCAATATCCCTCTATTCAATAATTCACGCTGTACTTCATGTAAACTTTGTTTAGATGTTTGTTCTGTTGATGCCATTACACTTGATCCGCTTGTGATCGATGTTGATAAGTGTATTGGCTGTGGAAAATGTATCGGAGTATGCCCAACAGGAGCAATTCAGGTCCCCTGGGGTAGCACTGGTAAAAATGAATTTAATGAAAGACTTGTCGATTATGCAAAAGCTATTTCAAATAATTATGAAATGGTTTATATAAACGTTCTGGCTAATATTTCCAAAAGTTGTGACTGTGATGCCTATGCACAAGCTCCTTTTATGGATGATATTGGAATTTTAGCATCTACCGATATTGTTGCTATAGAAAAAGCTAGCCTCGATCTAGTAAATAAAGCTCATAATTGTGAGGATACTTTTTTGAAAGTAAACTCTACAAGTGGGAATGGTCAGATCGATTATGCTTACAAAATAGGATTGGGTAATATTAAATACGAATTGATTGAGATTAAATAAACTCTGTTTTTAACATGTCAAAATAATGCAAATGTTAAAATAATGGAAAATTCTTGACCTTGAATGAGACAAATCATTAATCTATATCAAATTATTAATAGGAGGGGAAAATGTATGATAACATGTATGCTTCGGAAATGAGTTCGGGTCCTGGAATAGTATTCTGGATTTTTTACTTTGCTCTGATTATTTTCATGATCTTTGTTCAATGGAAAATTTATGTAAAAGCCGGAAAACCTGGTTGGGGATGTATTGTCCCTATCTATAATGTTATCCTGCAGTTGGAAATTGCTGGCAGACCGATCTGGTGGATATTCTTGATGTTTATTCCATTTGTAAATATTGTCGTTTCTATTATTATCCTAATCGATTTTGCAAAAGCGTTTGGAAAGGGAACTGGTTTTGCTATCGGCATGATATTTCTACCCTTTATCTTCTTCCCAATCCTTGCCTTTGACAGTTCTGAATATCAAGAGACAATTCATATTGTAAGTGAGCCGTATTAGATATAACATAAAAGATTAAAATTAGAAGCCTCTCGGATTATAGAACCGAGAGGCTTTTTCTTACTTAAATTCTAGCAAGTGTCAGAATTCAGATCATTATCATTTTCATCCCTGAAATGTTTATGTATAAATTCCGGTTTGTGATGGATACTCTTCTTATGCTCTTTATGCACTTTGTAATTGGAATTGAACAAGATTTTAAACAGTATCAAGATCATAATTCCCTGCCAATAAGTAATAGGCGTTAAACTGAAGATCGGTGTGATCGTAGCATTCCATAACAACTGCACTGCCCATCCAACTAAAAATGCTACTCCAATTCCTAATAGAATGAATAGCGGGATAAATTTTTTGTGTTTACATTTCATATTTCCTCCAATATGTTTTATTTTAAATTTCTATTATCGGGTTTATTCTGATCTTTTGCCCTGAGAGTAAATCTCTCAACAAGAACAGAGTGCTGACACCTGGCAACCAACTCAGATAGTCACTTAGCTCAGTTTCCGGTTCGTTTTCTATTTCAATATTCTCAGCAGCATATAATAGGACATCTATCTCCAAATCATCCGGTGCTTTTTGCATACCTTTTTTTAGGATTTGATCCTTAAACATTGTTAACCTTCCTTTATTTGAAGTTGATCGTTCTGTAAAAACTTTCTTAAATAGTTAAGTGCATAACGATAGCGTGAAGCAATTGTATCTCTTGAGATCTCTTTCAATTTACCGATCTCTTCAAAAGTCATTTTACTAAAGATGTGTAGATGCAGAACATCATGAAGAAGAGGTTTTTCTTGAGCCAGATAAGATAATGATTCCTTAAAGGTATCTTCGCTTACCTGCTCTATTTCTTCCGTTTCAATATCAGGAATATCAAATTCATCACTAAGAGAGAGAACTTTTGCTTTGCGACTTAAATTGCGTACAAGATTCATAGCAATTTGAAATAGATATGCTTTGGGATTCGTTAGCTCTTTTTTAGAAGCAGAATCAATAAATTTCATGAATGTCTCCTGAAAAATATCGCTTGCATCATCTTTGCACCTATTGTACAAAAAAGTATAGAGTGAATCTTTATACTTTCCATAAAATATCTGAAAGGCATCCATGTCTCCGCTTCTATATGCAGCTATCAAATCCTGATCCGTCCACTTCATTTTTCTTCCTCTCACCTACTATGACACAAAAGTGTTTGAATGTGTTTAATTTATTTTTATTTTTTTGTTAGTCAATAAATACACCCCTTAATTAATTCCATAGATTAGTTCACATAAAGTTAACCGCATTAGAATATTGTAGATATCTTAATTATTTATTGAGTTTCTTAATAGTTAGTTAATTTAAGGTTAGATCCATTTAACGAATGAAAAGAGGAATCAACTCATGTCCAGTTTATTAATTAAAATACTGGACAATATTGCAAAGAAAAAATTAATGCTTTTATTATGAAAGTAAAAGAATTTGTAATCAAGAAAATTGAAAGGCTTCCTGAGGGATTTGTCTTTACCTATGAGGATATCATTGAGGAAACAAACAGCAAGGAAGCTGTAATCAAAAATTTAAACAGAATGGTAACTTCTGGAAAATTGAGTAAGCTTTCAAAGGGCAGATTTTACAAACCAGAGAAAACTCCTTTTGGCAAACTGGAACCTAATGAATTCCAGATTGCAAAAGATCTATTAAAAAAAAATGAGAAACTTGTTGGATATTTAACAGGTTTAACTGTTTACAACCAACTTGGATTAACAACCCAAATAAGCAATATTATACAAATTGGTCGAAATGAAACAAGACCTGCAACCCAACGAGGAAAATACAAAATATATTTCATTAAGCAAAAAAATAAAATTTCCAAAGAAAATATTCCCTTGTTACAAATTTTGGATGCAATACGATATATAAAAGAAATTCCAGATACAAAAATTCAACTTTTATGCAATCGATTTTTAAATATTCTGTCTGAACTTTCACAAAATAATAAAACTACATTAATTCGTTTGGCACTTAACTATTCACCTGCAACTCGTGCATTGCTTGGAGCATTACTGGATAAAGTAGGAGATGAAGAGCTAACAGGAAAATTACAAAATTCTTTAAATCCTATCACAAATTATAAACTGGGTATCACAAGAGAAAATTTATCAACAATTGAAAAATGGAATTTAAAATGAAACTACATAATAACACGAAATTATTTAAACAAGCAATACAAGCAACGTCTCAACATAAGGACTTTTAGAAATATATGTGGAAAAAGATTATTGGGTAACACTGGCTTTGCACATTATTTTTCACAGCGATTTAAGAGATTTTGTTGTTTTCAAAGGTGGAACTGCACTTTCTAAAGCTTTCAAATCTATAGATCGTTTTTCTGAGGATATTGATTTAGTCTTATTGCATAATGAAAACGAAACATCAAATCAACTCAAGAGAAGATTAAAACAAATAAGCAATATTGTATCTGAACAACTTCCTGAATTTGCTCTTGAAGGGATTACTCGAAAAATGGGAATGAATCGTAAAACAGCTCATTCTTATCAGCATATTTTTAAAGGTAATTTTGGACAGGTAAGAGATTGCATAATACTTGAAACAAGTTGGTTAGGAAACTATGAACCAAATACAAAGCTAAAACTAAATTCGTTTATTTATGATATGATGATCGCAACAGGTCAGAAAAAATTGCTGAAGCATCTGGGTTATTACCTTTTGAAGTATTAGTTTTAGAATCTAAAAGAACAATTTGTGAGAAAATTATGAGTTTAACTCGCTTTTCTTATTCGGAAAAACCGATTGAAGATTTGAATTTTAAAATCAGACACATTTATGATATTACACGTTTACTAACCGATAATGATCTTCTGCAATTTGTGGAATCAAGTGAGTTTGATAAAATGCTATTACGTGTGGCAAAAGATGATGTTCATAGTTTTAAACAAAATAAATGGTTAAAAAAACACCCAAAAGATGCGATAATTTTTGCTAAATCGAAAGAAATATGGGAAGAATTAAAATTAGTTTACCATAACAAATTCAAAGATTTGGTTTATGGAGAACTACCAAGTAATGAAGAAATTTTATCGGCATTAAATAAAATTGTTTGTAGAATTTCAGCAGTTGATTGGTCTGAAATAGAGAAAGAGTTTACTAATTAAAATATTCTAGTACTATAAATTATACTTTTTGATCTTTTTATGTAGCGTTGTGCGTTCTAAACTGATCTTGTTATTATTTGAATTTAACTGATAATCTAGATATTGAGATAAATGAAGATTTGAGAAGTAACCTTTTTTTTGATATTAATTATTTTGGTGCAGAGAAAAGGAAAATAAAATACTTCATTGATACTTCGAATGAAAAAGAGATAAAAAACATTGTAACTCTATGATTACAAATGAGCTGCTGAATTCATCTATTGAGAACATAACATATTCCTATTCTTTATCACATGAATTCTGTTTTTGACAATTCAAGCGGTCAATATTTACTTATTTTGACAATTTCATTTGTCATAAATCAATAATTTAAGTAAATCACTATGAATTAATAATATTGAGGTGAAAATTGGTTATGTCTTTAGGGATAATCAGGAAATAGGATACAATAACATTATACCACTTTATCTTTCTGGCTTTTTGTATTAAACTGTGAATAAACTCAAAAGTATTTCTACTTACCCAAATACTTGACACTCTAATTTCAATTTGAGCTATTTGCATCATGGCAAAAATAATTTATAGTTTATCAGGCGAAGGATCTGGGCATTCTTCACGTTCAAGGGAGATGATAACTCATCTTATAAAGAGAGGGCATACCGTAAAAGTAGCCAGTTATGATAGGGGTTATAAGAACCTAAAAGATGATTTTGATGTTTTGGAAATTGAAGGATTCTCGATAGTTAGTGAAGATAATAAAGTCTCGATCAGTAAAACTTTTACCCAGAACTTCAATACGATCTTAGATAGATTTGAAGCTTCAAATACACTAAAACAAAAGTATTTTAAAGAGTTCCAACCCGACTGCGTTATCACCGATTTTGAACCAATGGCTGCCTATCTGGCTAACGAGTTGGATGTACCGCTAATTACAATTGATAACCAGCACCGTATGCGCTATATGGAATTCCCATGCCCCTTTGAGTGGAAAGCAGAGGCACTTTTTATTGAAAACCTCATCCGCGTAATGATCCCGCGTCCCTGCGTTTCGCTGGTTACAACCTTCTACTTTGGCGAAAAGAAAAACGAGCGCACATTTACCTTCCCACCAATTTTAAGGCAATCTGTAATTAATGCCAAACCGTCAATCGGAGACTATATTCTTGTATATGCAACCCAGGAATATGATTCTCTGATAGAAAATATACAAAATTATAAGAGAGAAAAGTTCATTATTTATGGCTTCAATGAAGATAAGGTTGAAGAAAATCTTACTTATAAAACCTTCAGCAGAGAGGGTTTTTTACAAGATCTAGCCGGAAGTAAGGCAGTAATTGCAACTGCCGGATTTACACTTATGACAGAATCTTTTTATCTTGGGAAACCCTATCTGGCACTGCCTATGAAGGGACAGTTTGAGCAAGTATTGAACGGGTTAATGCTGGATGAACTGGAATACGGCAAAAGCACACATGATCTTAAAAAGGAGAATATCTCAGCCTTCTTGTATGATATTCCGGAATATACACAAAACCTTAAAAGTTATAAACATAGAGATAATAGTACGATCACTGAAATGCTAGATATGCTTCTTGAAAATGATCTGAAATTGCTACTTGAATTTCATGATAAACGCAGAACAATCTTTCATTTTGATGAAAAATAGGAATAAAATTATGAGAAGAAAAGATAGAGAGATCACAGACAAAAAGAATATTCAGAGGATAATTTCTAAAACTAACAAATCCAATAGCCAGGCTCTCATTATATTTTCGTATCATGGGATATAATATTAGTGCAAATCCGATGTATATGGGAAACAAGGTAAATTGGAAAAAAGCTCCTGTTAATACTTGATTTTTATTTGCGGAAACTTCTGTAAGATAGTCTGAACTTTCTACAGAAGGAACAACACTAAGAATGCCTGCAACCATTCCAATAATAATTAGTATTCCTGCCATGATTGCGGTCTTTCTGTTTGAATCCATTAATATTCCTTTATTAAACTCTAATTTTTTTATCATTGTCTGTAAGAAACTTTATAGTTTTACTTATCGAATCATTACCTAACCAAAATAAGTGTCCATATTCATTATTCCATTATGTTGATGCCACATTATAAATCACGGGCATTTGCCCCTTCCACTTATTCCATAAATTTTCTTCCGTGATCAAATTAGCCATGAAGTGAGCAACATTAATTCTACTTGTTTTGCCAGCATCAAATATTGGACTTCTTATGGGTGAAGAATGAACTGTATATTCTGAGACTTCAACTTCATTAATTAATGTATCAGGCCTTACCGCAATCCATTCAATAATTTTATTACGCATACTTATCGTGTCGAATAAATATTCTATTGCTGATTCATTATCTCGTTGCGGTGGTGATAAAAATCGCATAATCTTCATTACTAAATTCTCTTTTTTATTGAATTTCTCATTCTGTAATTTATTGATGCACGCTGTAGTGTTCATCAATATTATTTTTATAGTTCTATTTGTACTTATATCATTAACAATACTAATAACCCTAATCAATGAATCAGTTACGAGCTTGTAGGGTTTCCCTAATATTCCCTTTATCGAAAGATTATGACCTAGACAGAATATTACGGCATCAACATTATTTAAACATTGTTTCAACTCTTTATTATCAATTTCTAATATGCTTGCATTTATTATTTCTAAGCGCTCGCTACTTTTTATAGAATCAAATTTTTCTACATTTCTTGTAAATGCTTTAACACTAATACCACGTTTCAATAATTGTGTAACGACGTTAAACCCCGTAGCTCCATTAGCGCCTAATACTAAGACTTTCATATAAGCTATCTCCTTCTAATGTTTGTGACATACTGTAGTTGTCTTAAATTTTCTTCGCTCTGATTGAATACATATGAGGAATCTTACTTCCATATTTATTAGAAACCCACCTGCCTTTTTCAATTTCTGTTAGGTTAGGAAAACAATTATAAACTTGATAAGGGAATTCATTAAAAAACTCTATTTTCAATCCATTTGAGATTAAACTATTTAATACTTCACTTAAACTATGGTGCCACTCAATGTGTTTTAGGTTTTTATTAGAAACCTCAGACTTATCAGTATAAGATTTTTCAATAGCTGTTTCAAGTGCTTGTGATTTAAAATAACTATCAGATATCTCAGAATTGTTGTTAAGCGTGTAAATGAATGGATGAAATTCCACCATATAAAATATTCCATTAGGTTTCAAATAACGACTTATAATCTTCGCCCACTTATCAAGATCATTCAACCAATTAATTGCTCCATACGATGTATAAACAATATCAAAAGTCTCATTTAAAACACTCTCAATATCATATATATTTGAACGCACAAATCTTGCTGAAACTTTCAATTCATTTGATAATTCAGTAGCTTTTTGTATCGAAATATCAGATATATCAACTCCCACGACTTCAGCGCCTTGTCTAGCTAATGATAAAGTGTCCATCCCAAAGTGACACTGAAGGTGAAGAAGCCTCTTCCCTTTTATGTCTCCTAATTCATTAATTTCAATTTGATTTAGCGAAGTTTTTCCTTTCTTAAAACTATCAATATCATAGAAGATAGAGTTTGCGTGTAAAGTTGTTAGTTCATTCCAGCTCTTCCTATTATGTTCAAAACTATCCATATTGATTTTCTTATTTTTATGCTTTTGTATTTTCAAAAGTTTACTCATATTTTCCCCAAGTATTAAATCCTTTTCTTCAGTTGAAATATCAAGATTTCTTATTCTATCAATATTATTCTGCAAGTTGTCTTTCCCATAAGGTGTATCAGTTCCAAATGTAATATTTGCTGCTCCTACAAATTTTATTGCATCTATAAATCTTTTAGTAGATGTAAGTTGTGATGTTGATGTGTCAAAATAAAGATTACTATCTTTGAAGTTATCTTTTATAAATAATTCTAATCCAAATAGATGTGCAATAATTAGTTTCAACTTCGGATGTTCTTTTTTATATTCAATGAGATGTTTTACATCATTATCAGAGTACAAATGAATAAATAAAGGCAAATCTTTCTTTTCTGCCCACTCGGCAATAGTTCTGAAAAAGTCTGAATCTACAGAATAGTCTTCCCAACACTGATGAAGTTTTACACCTTTAAAATTCCATTCTGTAAGCTTCTCATTTAAATATTCTGTCGGATTATCTATTTGTTGCGTAATCCAAATAAATTGAATCACTCTTCCATTTGTTCTCTGTGTTAAATTGTAAACATACTCATTTCCTTTTGGTATTTGCTTAACTGTTCCAGTAATTCTCATTACAAATTTAGTTAATAGGTTTGTAATTTTAACCACATTTTTTGTTGGAAATAGTTTTGCCAAATTTGGTAAAGAGTAATTTTTCGTACTTTCCAATTCCCCAGGTACAAGTATTACTTTATCTACACCAGATTTATCCAGATTCTTAATAATACTTTCTGGATTAATATAATCTCCTGCAGCATGTGCATGCCCATCTATAATCATTATTGCTCCTTTTTGACTTTGATACAGTAAATGTTTCTTTTGTTGTTACTTGTTTTAATTTGAAATTACCTCTCCTTCATAAACAGTAGAATAGGCATTCCAATTGGGATTACCACCTACAGTTCCACCAATTACATAAATTTTATTTCCTATACTTACGCAACCGAAAAACACGTTTTTGGCTGGCAAAGAAGTAGTTTCTACCCAGCTGTCTGTTTCAGGCTTATAAATCAGAACCTTATCGGAACAATCATTTTTTCCATGTATCAAAGTCTGCCCACCCAAGACAAAGAGTTCACCATTCACCACAATAGAAGCCGGTTTAAAAAGTAGAAGTGGTAGATCGTTTTTTTGTTCCCATCTATCTGATTTCACATTATAAGTCTCGACTGTCCAAACATCACCCCAAACATCTTCCTTAGTACCTGCACCACCAATTACATAAATCAAAGAATCCATTGTTACAACTGCAGCATTATTCCTTAATGAAGGAATGTCTGCTCTCTCTACCCAGGAATTGGATTGGACATTATATGCTTCATGTTTTTTTGTAATACTTTGCCAAGAAGTAAGACCTCCCATAACATAAATTTCATCACCAAAAACACCACAGTCTACGTGTTGTCTACCTGTCGGCATTGGTTCTAAGATTTTCCAGCTGTCTGTATCGGGGCTATATTCACGATTTGTATTTTGGAACAAATCACCACCTATGGCATAGATCTTGCCATTAACAGCTGCTAAAGCCAAGTTGAATGTTGAGTTTGGGATATCTGCTAGTTGAATCCATTCATTCATTTTAGGATTGAATTTGAAAAGAAATGGTACTTTTGCTTTGTCAGTTCGCCCTGCGACAAAATATATTTCATTTTCCAGAGTAACTGCATCACCAAGATAATAACCTTCTGGTAATGAGGCTAATTCTTTCCATGCTATGGTTTGGGCAAAAGATGAACATATAACAATAAGTATTGCCAATGTAACTATTAATTTTTTCATTTAATCTCCTTTAGATTTTGATCCATTTTGGCTATCTTGTTAGTCATTTCAACGCAAATACGATCAGTAACTCCAAAATCACACGAATTGGTAGCTACAACATAAGCTCTATCTATTGCAGGTGCGACCATAACTGCAGCATACCATATCTCATTACTTCCTCCATGTACTAGCACTATTCCTTTTGCCCATGGTTGTTCAGTCTGTTGGAATACCACCCATCCTGCTGCATAAAAACCAACAGGCTCAATTAACTTATTTAAAATTGTTCTATCAAGAAATGTGTTATCACCGGGTAATTGAAGAGATATAAATTTAGCCCAATCTTCTATGCTGCAATGAATACGACCGGCAGGACTTATAGCTTCATTATAATATGCCCTACTGGGCTTCCATCTGTTTCCAATCCATGATTTTTTATGCCCCCAGGGTTGATCTGTTGAATTATTTTTTAAGGGATCACCGATACCGGCAGTTGTCATTCCAAGTGGTTCAAACAAGCGTTCTTTAATTAAAGTTTCCCAGCTTAAACCTGTTACTTGTTCTGCCATACAAGCAGCTATAATGTATCCGAAATTAGAATAATACCATTCTCCAACAGTATTTGCCGGAGCAAAAATTATATTATCCTTCAATAAAGAAAGTCGTCTTTCTTTGATCTCTAAATTAGTATGTGCTAACTCGTCTATAGGATTTTTAGGAAGACCTGCTCGATGAGTCAATAATTGCCAAAGAGTTATATTTTCAAAACCAGCATGTATGTTATTCTTTAATTCAGGGATGGCTTCAATCAATTTCATATCCCAGCTTAATTTGCCATCCTCTACAAGAGTTGCAAGCATTGTAGCTGTCATCGCTTTTGCGCATGATCCAATATGAACAAGGTCTTCATCGGTCATAGCCACATTAGTGCCAGCTTTACGAACTCCCGCTGATCCAATAGCAAGAACACTATCACTAGAAATAATTGCAGCTATCATTCCGGGTGCATTTCCTTCTTTTACAATTTCAGATAGAGCTTTGCTAATCAGCTCATTTTTGTTAGATTCCAATTTATCTTGAGCGTAACTAGGAATAGTCGTAACTATAGAAGTTGCCATTAATATTACAGGTAGTATTAAATACTGAAACCTGTTTTTGAAGTTGTTTATTTTTAACATAATTATCTGGATCACCTTGGTCTAGACTACCCTTATCTATTTATTAATGATAATATTTTGCATTGGTTCTTCAAGAATTGTAACTTCCGGCAGACTGTCTTTCAATATCTCTATTGTCTTTAAAACCTCATTCTCTCCATCTTTATTGAACATAGAGAAATGCCCTAATATGATATGTTTTGGCTTTAAATAATTTTTTATTATTTCAATCCCCGGGCTATTGTCTCCCCATAAAAACCCACGATTAATAATTGCTAAATCAATTGTTGAATTTTTTATTCCTGATAAATCATATTCCATCTCTCCACTCACAAGACTTCCTTCCCAGGCGTTTCCACATGCATCACCACCAATAAATATATTCATTCCTTCAATTGTAAATAGGAAACCAAGATTTTTGCTAGTACCGTTTCCATCAGCATGTCTTAATCTGAATACTTTTACATCTATTCCGCTAGCTTCTATGCTGATAGATCTATATAAATCTGGTAATACTTCTTTTACACGGCATGTATCTGCTTTGTTTTCCAAAGCCATTTTCAATCTCTCTGATGTTTTGTTGTTGCAAATTACATTTAATTTATCGCTATTTATCATATATTCCGCAACCATATCAGGTGAGAAATGATCACCATGATCATGTGTAATAAGCATAAGATCCGCAGAGTTAAAAGGTTCTTCATGTTTGTTCATTTTTTTTACAATTTGCTTTGAAGGTGTTAAATATGAATCAAATCCCTGCTCAAAAAGAGCATCAACTATAACAGTTTTATTGGCAGATGAGATCATATAACCCATATTAGCTATATATGTAACTTTGATTTCTGCTTTTCCTACTCCATTAAAGTTGATAGATCTTTCTTTTGATAATTTACCCCCTGTATTTTTAAGGTAATCAAAAATATCTTCATTTCCCCAATCTTGGGCTATGCTCAATGCAGTTCTTCCAGTGTTATCAACTGCATTGATATCAGTTTCACGATCTATCAATAATTTTGTTAACTTTTTATAATTATGCATTACCGAATAATGCAATGCTGTTTTATTTAAACTATCAACTGCATTAACATCAGCACCTTTTTCTACTAATTTTTTGATAATTGCATAATCACCACCAATTACTGCATTATGCAGGAAACTTCTTCCTATTTTATCTTTATTGTTAAAATCAGTGCATTCCTTTAATAATGTTTTTGCAACATTTGTTTGACCATTTGATAAAGATATGTGCAGCAATTTGTTTATCTCATGTTTATCATCAGGAAATTTCGCTCCTTTCTTCAAGATCAAATCTGCTATCTCTTTATTATTACCTTCTATTGCAGTTACCAGAGCAGTTTTCTCATTGTTATCAACTAAGTTTAAATCGGCTCCAGCATTTATTAAATACTCACTGATATCATTTGAATTGCTTCTCAAAGTTATGTGTAAAGCTGTTTCCATATTATTATTTTGGATATCAATATTTGCGCCGTTTTTTACCAATTTTTTTACAAGGGATAAATCTCTATGTCTTAGAGACATTATTAAAGCATCAATTTTTGTTGTAGGATTTTGATAATTTATATCAGCTTTATTTTCTAATAAAAAATCACTTATCTCATTTTTTCTGTAATATATTGCAAAAATGAGTGGAGTATATCCAGAATTTGTCGAATCAACAAGACCGGGATTTTCTTTAACTAGATCTTTTACTTCTGCAATATTTCCATCCCTGATTAAAGTAAATATTGTCTGTGGTTGTTGTATCTCTTCTACATCTTCAAATATAAATTCAATTCCTCTGTAGACATCAGTATATGGAACATGTCCTTCGCCTTCTAATTCTTCCATTTTCCACTTTAGGCCTTTTGGTGCGTTGTTTTCTAAAAGTTTTCGTAGTGAAGGCATAGTCGTAATCACAGAATTATAATCCTTTTCACCATAAACAATATATACTTTTTTGTTAAGATTTTCTATGGCCTTAAATAATTCAGTAGTTTGATTTAAGACATAATTATTTTCATAACCCAGCATTGGGCTACTCAATATGTAGGATGAAAACAGATCAGGATCAGTATTTAGAATATAGGTTGCAAACATTCCAGTATTAGAAAATCCAGCAACAATTCTTTGAGAATCTGTTTTATATTCTTTCTCTATATAAGGAATTATTTCTTTCTTTATAGATTTCAGAAATTTTTTACCCACAGCTTTATTTTCAGGATTTCTGGTAATTTTAAAAGGGAAAACTTCTCCTCTACTTCCATCATCACAAATTCCTACAATAATCATTTCCGGAATTCCGTTACTCCCGCCCAAATCTCTGGCAGCAGAATATACGCGTTCAAAAGAGAATTGAGGATAAAGTACATAAAGCACAGGATATGTTTTTAACGTATCATACACATCGGGTAAACTAATCATTAGTTCTCTTTCATTACCATAAACTTCCGAATCAAAGGAAATTCTTTTTCCTATTGATATATCCTTGTTTGTTTGAGCTTGTAATTGTGCAAAGCTAAAATAGAATAATCCTACTAATACTAAAAATAGCGTTCTTTTCATTTTAATTCCTTTCGTTTTTTGTTTTAATTACATAAACATTTAAGTAGAAACCTAACTAATCTTCATTATTGTAGATCACCGGCATTTGACCTTGCCACTTCTTCCATAAATCTGGTTCCATTAGAAGCCTGGCCATGAAATTACCTACATTTATTCTACTTGTTCTACCTGGGTCAAATACAGCGCTCCTTATGGGTGAACGGTATATCTGATATTCTGTTACGATATCTTCATTTATTAAAGTGTCTGGTCGAATAGACACCCATTCAATGAATTTATTATTCTGTCCGATTCTCAATCTTAAATAATCTGCAGCAGCTTCATTATCACGGTGAGGTGGAAGAAGCAGATGGATTAAGCTAAACACGATTTTTTGCCCCAACGATGTTAGCTCAGCAAGATCTTTGTTACGCACAGCTGTAGTATTCATCAAAACAAATTTAACCGGTTTTTGGGAAGAACCTGTTTCGATAGCTTCACATAACAATCTAACCGAGTCAGTCACCAGTTTTCTGGGATTGCCGAACATGCCTTTAAAGGTAAGGTTATGACCCAGGCAAGAGGCAACTGAATTACAATCAATCAAAAAGCTCTGGATTTCCTCTAAAGTAAGCTCAGAAATTGAAGCTTTAATCACAGTTACTTTCTTATTAGTCTGCCATTTATCAGCTACTTCACTGGTGGGACGGATAACCACTTTTACGTCTTGCCCCATCTTTAGCAGCTGCTCTACCAACTGCTTTCCTGTAACGCCACTGGCACCTAATACTAATGTTTTCATACTCATATTTACATTTCTCTTATATTATTTTAAACTTTCAGGTTTTCGTAACTTTCTAATTATATCAGTAGAAACCCAGAAGAAATCCTGTCCTGGTGTATGTCTCATAAAGAACATGTATTTCCCATCAGGAGAGACTGTAGGAAAGCGCTCTCTCAAATCGGTATTAACTTTATCTCCCATATTGATTGGATACCCCCATTTATCATCGTCAGTTTTAAAACTAATATACAAATCAACATCACCAAATCCACCCTCATGCATCGCTGCAAAAATTACATATTCTTCCTTTGGAGACATATAGAAATTCCATACCGGACGAAATTCCTTATGTATGATAACACTATCTGCAAAAGTGAAATTATTATTATTATATGTGTATTTAGAAATCTTGCCGAAAAGGTTCTTATAGACAATTCCTTTGTTGGAGAATATTGGGTTATAATCCTTATCTTCGGTATTATATGGTTGTCCAACATCTACTGGTTTATCACTCCATTTGCCATCTATCTTTTCAATGTAATAGGTGTTCATGTCGGATGAAACCCAGGGACTTCTAACCTGGTAAAAGAATAATTTATTTCCATCTGGGGAGAATACAGGTCCGCCATTGAGTCCGTGCGGATTATTTTTTATGAACGCGGCCAACTGGGGCTTAGACCAGATACCATTTTCAAATTTAGAATAAAATATCTGTTCAGTATTTTTGGATCCATCTTCTGATTTGTACTTTCCGGTCCAGGCTGACCAGTAAATCTCATCTCCTTGGGGAGAAATAGCAACCTGGCAGTGTTCTGCCCAAGTGGAATCTGATACAATACCGGGAGCAAAAACTTCAGGAATTAGCCCGGGTGGTGTAAGCCCAAAATAGGCATCTTTTGTTTCTATAAAATTCTTTTCTGTTTGAGTACAACTTACAAAGCTTAGTATTGCAAGCATTAACAATAATAGTTTTTTCATTTTTCAATCTTCCTTTAAATTTTTCGATTAACAATAGGTTTTTGCTCAACTTCTAAATCACAAATGTATGGATCGTGACTAGGGTAAAACAAGTGTGTTTTTGACAGGATGTCCACCCTTCCTCTGCCGGTTTTGTTGTTATTTAGTACTTCAATATTATACACAATTTCATGTGATCTTATCAAACCATAACCTTCCACAACACTACCAAATGTTTTAAAAGTTGGATCAACAGGGATCCATCCATAATTCTCTAAATAAAACTCCCCCCATGCATGACGATAGGCAAAAACATGGCGTGCGGGAATATTCTTACATCTTAATAGGGACAATAAAACAGTTGATAGACCTCCACAATCTCCACCCTCATTTTTTAAAATTTCCAACGTTGTTTTTCCGTATCCGGATGTACTTTTAAACGTGAGGTTGTCATTAACATAGTCAAAACATTTTTTAGCATAAGCATATACATCAGTTGCATCTATCCAGAGTTCATCACTGATCTTTTTTATAGTCGCATTTTCGATATCAATAATATCATAGTACTGTTTTGTATAGCGTTTGTAAATATCGGAAGTTGTATCGTATTCATAAATTCTATCTATATTTGCTGAAACATATTCTGTGTTTGAGGGTACATAGTCAAACTCAATCATCACTTCACCCCAATCACCTTCAGCCGGTTGTTGCTCAGGTGAAATAGTAAAGCGAACATAATTATCCGGAGAGTCTGGATTATCAAGTATCTCTCCGCTGTGTGTATCGATATTGGATATCAGCTGATAATCATTATTACGTGGAAGCGGACAATAGATGAATTGTAAATTTTCTCCTGCCTTTACCTTCTTAAACTTTATTTTATGAGTATAACGATAAACCTGATCATCTATCGAATTATCAGTTGTTTCAGCGGTTAAACTATATGTCAGAAATACAAGAAAAAGTATGTTCAATAAATGTATTTTAAACTTTTTCATATTTATTCCTCTAATTTAACGCATTTAGATTCTCTTCCACCTTGGGTTAATGTCATACTTTCTACTTTTCCATCATTCTTTAAATTAAATGTAAATTGAGCTTCGAATATTTTTGGATAAAAAACATTTTCAGATTCAGAAAAAATTTCAAACTGATCTTGACCAGTTGCCTGAGCTTTCATTTGCTTACCTTCTTTCGTAACAGTAATAATAAACCCTTCTCGTAGTTCATATTTACCCACATAACTTTCCAAAATGGCATTATCAACAGGCTTATCTATAACTAATCGTCCAACCATAGCGTATGTTGGAGGTTCCATAAACGCGTTTCTAGTTGTAGGAAAACCTGTCATTCCTGATTCTGCACGTTGACCAGATTCTGAAACAAAACTGATATTTCCCGATTTGTCAGGGTAAATATTAAATAGGAAACATGAACCTAAGTAGGTTGAATAAAGGAGTTTACTATTTTTAATGTCGATTACAGAAACAAAAGATTTTTTGCGTGCAAAAAAACCTGAGTTAAAGGTCTTCTCTCCGACTGGATAATCTGAATACAAAGCGTTCTCGGTAAGCGGAAAATCGGCAGAACTTGTTGTTCCTCCAATAACAATAGTATCATTATTAAGAAAATTTACTGACATGACTTTATCGGCTTCACTTCCTCCAAATAATGTTGAGTATTCTAATGTCATATCATCAGAATTAAATACAGATATGAAGCAATCCTGTTTACCCTTACCTTTTTTGCTAATAGCATTATCAGTTACTGGGAAATTTTCTTCCTTAGTGCTGCCTGAGACTATCAATCTGTTTGGTTTTGTCCATTTTAAATTTGAGCTCTGATATCCATCGGCTGCGAAATAGCTTAAATATGAAATTTTGTTGTCTGCTGCGTTTATTTTGGCAATAAAATGATCCATTCTGGCTCTATTTTCAGGTTTGATGAATTCTTTGCGAATAGCATTATCAGTTACTGGTAAGTCTGCTGTAAGAGTACCGCCTGTAATATATATATTATCTTTGTCATCAACATCAAGCCCAAGAATCATTTCCATTTGGCTACTTCCAAAGAATGTGGAGAATAAAAGCTTTTCTCCATCTGGATTAAATTTAGAGACGAAACCATGGTGCTTTTTACTTGTAGAGTCAATGACACCTTTTGTTAGAGGAAAGTCATGAGAAAGGGTAACTCCCACAAGAATAATATTACCTTTAGAATCAATTTTAATGCATCCCCCGCTTACAGTTTCTTCAACTTCACCTCCAAGAAATGTAGAAAATATGATATCAGTTCCAGTTGGATTCATTTTAGTTAAGAAAACATCGCCAGCCCATTGTCCTTCACCATTAAAACTAGTATCATACACTCCTTCAGTTACAGGAAAATCTGATGATTCTGTACCTCCTGCTAAATAAATAAATCCTTGTTCATCCACTGTTATAGCTGTATGATGTTCTCTTTTTGTACCACCAATTAATGTTGCAAAAACTATTTCCCCTTTGGGTGTAAATTTTGCTACAAAGACATCGGCCAAATCCTCACCCTTTAATTCAGTTTGATACGCTCCTTCAGTAGCTGGAAAATTCTTATCTTTAGTATTTCCTGAAATATAAGTATACCCTTCGTTATCGGTATAAATATCAAAACCTGATGCAAATCTATCAGTATGCGAAAGATAAGTAGAAAAACCAAGCTTATATGCTAAGCTATCTGCAAATTCTATTGTTTGCGAGTTTAGAATTCCTAGATTAAAAAGAATTCCTAATAAGATGAAACTAATTTTTTTTAACATAATAATCTCCTTTATAATATCTATTTTTTAGTACTGCATATTCTATGCCAAACACCTAATATCACATTTTACAATAAGTTAGTTATAACTTACAGTTTATTTAGTCTTAAAGGTGTTCATCAACGTTCAATTTTTGTTCTTTTGTGAACAGTGTAGAGCAATTCATCTGGAACAATCGCCTCTTATAAATTCTAACAAATAACTGATCGATTATTATCTAATAGTTCTAAAAGCATTGGCATTGACACTGGCTTCACTAGATAATCGAGATACTTAGTTTTTTGCAACCTTTTAGTATATTGTGAAATCGGATCTGAGCTATGAAAAATTATATGAGTTTTATGCAATTCCTGAATCAAACATGCAATTTCGATCCCATCAATATCTCCCAAAACATTTATATCCATCAAAAAAAAATCTGGTTTAAACTCTTCAGCTGCTTTAAGTGCACTTTTATAATCACATGCTATTGAACAGACATCATGACCATTTTCTTCTAATAAAAACTTGATATCTTGCGCGATCAATACTTCATCTTCTACAATACAAATAGTATTCAAATCCCCCCCATAATCACAGAGATAGAGTTTGCATTATACCCCATCTCTGCTAAAAAATATTCTTTGTACTCAATTCAAGATCCTTGGAATAATCTTCCAGATTGGAAGAGGTTTTCCATGATTGTATTATTTATTTCATTAGGATCATTTTCTTCGTTGAAACATACTTGTCGGCTTTCATCTTGTAGAAATAAACGCCACTTGAAACTTTTTTGTTAGTATAGTCAGTTCCATTCCAGGTTACAATGTGATCCCCTGATTCATTCACGTCATTTACGAGGGTCTTCACGAGCTGGCCGCGTAGATTGTAAATTTCCAAAGTCACGTTTCCAGTTTCTTTGACTGAATAAGCAATATTGGTTTCAGGATTGAAAGGATTGGGATAATTTCCAGCAAGCTCTGTTTTAGCAATGATATTATTACCAGCATTAGTTCCCATATATGTGAATTCAATGGTAACTATATCAGATTCACCATCATCATAAATTGCTTGTACACCAGCAGTATATGTTTGATTGTAAACCAAATTTTCTAATAACCATTCTGTATCGGTTGTATTACCTTCAAAGCTGGTATCCAAAAATACATTGTAGCTTTCCAGTTCTCGGCTGGAATTTACATTGTGATCTAGTGCATTAACAAATACTTTTTCACGTTGAGTTGTAGTATGTGCACCTACTTCTTTTAGAGGAGTAGGAGAAAGTTCCGCAACAGTTCCATCGCCATACTGAACAACTGCACGAATGAGATAAGCTTCAGACCAAGATGTCCAACCTCCACCATTATTATGATCCCAAGATCTTCCATTATTCAAATTTGTATTACAGCTCATATAAGTATCTTCATCGATTGAACCAAAGGCAACAACGAAATCATTATCAACCATTAGGTTTTCATCAGATACATCTATTATTACCCAGTCATCAAAAAGAGCATAAGCTAATTCAGTGTGTAATAGATCTTCTGTAGGAGCCCCTGCATCCCAGCCCCATACTTCAGCATTGAACTCTGTACCTGAAGAGGTGTGTATTTTCAGTTCCAGAATTTGGCAGGCTTCACTAGGACTCATTTGAGTTCCCATACTAAAACCAACATAGCTGTATTGGCCGTTACTTACACCATTATCGTAGATTAGTTCCTCAATATCACCGCCGCCACCAACTGGTGCATCCCAAGTGAAAAGTCCATCTTCATCAACTGCTAAGTTTGTTGGTGGATCAAGAGTTGTGGCTGGATTATAAGTGAAATCTACTTCTACGCACTCAGATATACCGTCATCATAAACTGCTTCTACGCCAGCAGTGTAAGTCTGACCGCTAGTAAGATCAGAGAACATCCATTCTATATCGATAGTATTACTAACCATTTCACCATCAAGATAAACATTGTAACTTTCCAATTCTCGGCTGGAATTTACATTGTGATCTAGTGCACCAACTTTTTTTACAGGAGTTGAAGAGAGTTCGGCAACAGTGCCTGGTGCATCCCAGGTGAAAAGGCCATCTTCATCAACTGCCAGGTTGGTAGGTGGATCAAGAGTTGGTATTACTACATCTGTCAGCATCACATCATCAATATACCAGTAGTTAATGCCGTAAGAATCACCATTAAGATAGAAGCACATTTGGAATGTAGCTGATCCAACATCTGCATTAGTTATGGTTACGTTAACTGTTTCAGGTCCAACAGCACCAGCTGGAATAATCGACCATGCATCATTCCAGGTTGTACCATCGCTGCTCGTAGCTACACCCAGTGTGTATCCACCTGAATAGTCATCAACACAGTGCTTGAATTCTACAGCTATTTCTGTCATCTCTGATGTATCCAGAACCATTGTGCACATTCTTGATATATCATTAAATGGGGGTGTCCAACTGAACATCATCTCAGTTCCAGTACCGCCTGCATGGTTTCCTGCAGAGGATCCCCAGTTTGTTTGCCCCACTCCATCGATATACCAGCCGGCTGGTGGAACACCACCACCGAAATCTTCTAAGATCAGAATACCCTCTGCACCAATAAAAGCTAAATTGGAAGTGGCTTCTCCACCATCACCAATTAAATTATAGGGAACAACTGTGTAGCAATATGTTCCAGCTAAAGGAATTGTATTATCTATATAAGATGTATTTAGCCCGGTTACTTCAAATAAAACACCGTCATTTCTTTCGATGTGATAACCACCAATAACATTGTTAAAAGAACCGCCATGCAATCCGGTTGTGGGATTATCCCAAGTAAGTGTTCCTGATAAAATACCGGGAGATGTTTGCGTTAAAATAAGATTATTAACCGCAGCCGGAGCATCTTCTCCAACCCAAATAGTACTCTCAACCGTGATCCCCTCACCAGCATCATTGAAGCCAACAACACCATAGGTATAAATTCCGGCCGTTAGCATACTAGAATCTACGTGAGAACCTGTGCCACCGATAACAGGAGCTGTATCTGTGTAGATGAGTGTTCCATCTCTGTAGACTCTCATCTCATCGAGATCCGCAAGAGTGTTTCCGCCAATTGTTGTTGTTGGACAAGTCCAGCCGATATCAGCTTGGAAAATACCATTAGCACCCGGGGTAACAGTTACATCTGTAGGAGCGGCAGGTGAATTAAGAGTTTCAGCTGACAAATTTATATCTAAAGTGGTTATCTCTTCAGATAAGATCTCCACATCAGGGATTGTTAGAGTATTATAACCATCCATTGTACATATCACATCATAAATCCCAGCCATTTTATCAAAGCTGTACGACCCATCAGCAGCAGTTTCCGCAAAAGTAAAATACCCGTCTGTTATGATCGCACCTTCAATAGCATCACCTGTATCAGCATCTGTAACCGTTCCTGCTACAGAACCGAAATCACATTCCTGATAGCAGCATAATCCACCCTCATATGTACCTATCCAGAGTCTGGATTCAGCATCAAGCTCCAGACTCAATATATTATCTGTGGGTAGTCCGGAGTTTGTACTATTGTAGGAATACCAATCATTACCATCATATTTTGCCAATCCTGCTTCAGTTCCTACCCAGACATTGCCTTGATTATCGATCAGGATTTCCTGAGTATAATTACTGGGAAGATTGGAGTTATTAACATTGTACACTGACCAGATAGTGCCATCAAAACATGCAACACCACCACCAAAAGTAGCCATCCAAATATTGTTTTCATTATCAAATTCAATATCATAGACAGTATCATCCGGAATCTCTGAATTCCCTGTATTGTAAGAGCTCCATTCAGAGCCATCAAAGCTAGTCAGACCACCCCACTGGGTTCCAATCCATTTTACATCATCTTGATCAACATTTATTGTATAGATCGTATTATCGGGTAACTGACTATTATTCATGTCGAAAACTTCCCAGACAGAACCATCAAAACTGGCAATTCCACCAAAACTGGTTCCAATCCATTTAACATTATCTTCATCAATTGTAATTTCTGTAACCAGAGGATATGGGAGCGGAGATGCCCCATATGTATATTCAGTCCAGCTAGAACCATCAAAAACTGCAGCGCCATTACCAGATCCGATCCAAATATTACCATTCTCCTCTCTGGCTATACACCTTATAGTTGCATAATCATAATAATAATTCTGCCAATTTACATCATCATAACTGGCTAGGCCACCACTGAATGTTCCTACCCACTTCACATTATCAGGAGCGATTAATACATCATATACATCATCTGCCGGAATACCTGAGTTTGTAAGATCATAAATGTCCCATTCCTCAGCATAAGCTAAGAAAGAGACTGAAAATAAAATTAACATCACTAATAATAAACTTTTACTCTTCATTTGTTTTCCTCCAATTTTTTATATTACTTTTTTTGATACTTTTACTTAATCTGCTTTTTTTTCATTTCATTAGGATCATTTTCTTTGTAGATGTGAAATTTAGAGTTTTCATTTTGTAGAGGTAGACTCCACTTGCAACAGTCTTACCTGAATCATTAGTACCATTCCACGAAATGATATGATCTCCAGATTCAACTACACCTCTGATAAGTCTCTTAACAAGTTGACCGCGTAGATTGTAAATTTCCAAAGTCATGTTTCCGAGTTCTTTGACTGAATAGGCAATATTTGTTTCAGGATTGAAAGGATTTGGATAGTTTCCAGCAAGTTCTGTTTTAGCAATGATGTTATTGCCAGCATCAGCTCCAATATAGGTAAAATCTATTGTCACAAGCTCAGACATACCGTCATCATAAACTGCTTCTAAGCCGGCTGTGTAAGTCTGACCGCTAGAAAGACTACTGAATTGCCAGAAGCTATCATCAGTACTGCCCTCAAAATATCCATCGAGATAAACATTGTAACTCTCCAGTTCTCGGCTGGAATTTACATTGTGATCCATCACATCAACAAATACTTTTTCACGTTGAGCTGTAGTATGTGCACCAACTGGTGCATCCCAAGTGAAAAGGCCATCATCATCAACTGCTAGGTTTGTTGGTGGATCAAGAGTTGGTATTACTTCATCTGTAAGCATCACATCATCAACATACCAATAGTTGAAATCAGATGAGTTTCCTACAAAATAGAAGCACATTTGAAATGTAGCGGATCCAACATCAGTTGTGGTAACAACAAAATTAACTGTTTCAGGTCCAATTCCTCCGGTTGGAACAATCGACCATGCATCATTCCAGATTGTACCATCGCTGCTAGTTGCTACACCCAGTATATATCCACCTGAATAGTCATCAACACAGTGCTTGAATTCTATAAATATCTCTGTCATATCTGATGTATCCAGAACCATTGTACACATTCTTGATATACCAATAAAACAGGGTTCCCAAGCTAGCACCATCTCAATTCCAGAACCGCCTGCATGGTTTCCTGTAGAAGATCCCCAATTTGATTGGCCCATTTCATCACTATGCCAACCAGTTGGTGGAACACCATCACTGAAATCTTCTGAGATCAAAAAACCCTCTGAACCAATAAAAACTAAATTGGAAGTAACACTTCCACCATCACCAATTAAATTATAGGGAACAACTGTGTAGCAATATACTCCAGCTAAAGGAATTGTATTATCTATATATGATGTTGTTGAACCAGTTACTTCAAATAGAACACCGTCATTTCTTTCGATATGATAACCACCAATAGCATTGTTAAAAGCACCACCGTGCAATCCGGTTGTGGGATTATCCCAGGTAAGTGTTCCGGATAGATCGCCGGGAGAGGTTTGAGTTAAATTAAGATTATTAACTGCTGCCGGAGCATCTTCTCCAACCCAAATAGTACTCTCAACCGTGATTCCTTCACCAGCATCATTAAAACCAACAACACCATAAGTATAAATTCCTGCATATAGCATACTAGAATCTACGTGAGAACCTGTGCCACCAACGGTTGGAGTTGTATCTGTGTAGATGAGTGTTCCATCTCTGTAGACTCTCATCTCATCAAGATCTGTAAGAGTGTTTCCGCCAATTGTCGTAGTTGGGCAAGTCCAGCCAATATCAGCTTGGTAAATACCATTAGCGCCAGGGGTAACAGTTACATCTGTAGGAGCTGAGGGTGAATCAGGAGATTCAGCATCACGCAGTTCCATTCCGTAAAGAAAATCAATTTCTCCTTGTCCAAGACAACCTAAAATAGTTTTACCAGGAACCAGTCCACCTTCGTAATAGAATGCACCTCCAATAACTCCGGCATTACCAAGAGTAACGGAGTAAGAAGTTCCGGTTGGTGCACCACTTAAATCATATTGAATAAATGTGGTTGGTTCAGCAAAAAGCCATAAGCAATCTGCATAGGAGTCATAAGCCAAACCATAGGCGGAGTTATCATCAGCATAAATATTGATTACATTACCATTAACATCAAATTCATAAATGGGATCACTAAAACTCTTTGTCCAGAAATGGTTACCGTCATAAGCTAAAGCACGGATAGTTCCAAATGATGTGCCAAATTCTGTAGTCCAGGTTTCTGAAGCAATATCAAATGAGAAGAAATTAGTCTCATTTCCACCATAGATTTTACCTTCAGAGGCAACATATGCCAGGTCCCGAATTCCCCAGACGAATGCGGCAGCTGGTTGTTCGTAACTATTAACTAAGGTTCCTGCAATCGGATCTATTTTGTAGAGGTAGTTGGGATCTACGCCATTTCCACCACCGGTAGCCCATATATTAGTACCATCATATTCTACACCAAGCAGTTGATTATCATTTGCTATGCCCTCCACATCAAGTGAATATATGATCTCTCCAACTTCGTCTGTGATCACAGGGATTGTTGATGCTGGTCCAACATCATTCAACAACGGTGCTGCTTCTACTCTTTTATCAGCAAATAAACCTGCTGAGACCAGCAATACTAACACTAACAAAAAAAACATTTTCATTATTATCTCCTTATTTTCAAATGATTTCCCTTTTATCATGTATATCTTCTGCTTTTATTCTCTGAATTGATTCAATTAGAAATTCATAGTTAAATGGTTTTTTCATGAACAAATAGGCACCCCGATCTAAAGCTTCAGCCTGGGTTTCTTCATCTGCAAAGGCAGAATAAATAATTACTTTGGCTTCATTATTCATTTGTAAGATCAATTTTAATACATCGATCCCATTGAGTTTTGGCATCCGAAAATCTGTTATAATAAGCTGGTAAATATTTTTATCATATTTTGATAGAGCTTCTTCCGGGTCTTTGAAGCCATGATTTGGAAAACCACCTATTTTCAGCGCATACCGTATACTTTTTAATGTAAATTCATTATCATCAATCACCATTATCAATTTATTATCCTTTTCCATTTTTCCTCCCCCACTTTTTTCTCACAACTAAGAAAGTAGCAAATAGTGTACCAAACAGAAAAGGTCGAGAAATGTAAGACTTATATGTTTAATATATAGATAGTTAAAGCTTTGAGGAACAAATTGTAATGAGTTATATGAAAAGGTAGATCAATTCATTTTGAATCGTTCAAATTGAACTATAAATTCAGAATGGATCGGATAAAATTTGTTAGTTTATAGATCTCCGATTATTCGACGAACCTTATTAATGGAAATTTTCAGATAGGAAGCAGTTTTAGTTTTATTTCCTTCAAACTTAGCTAGGATTTTTTCTACAACTTTCTTTTCAATATCATACAAACTAAGGTCATGTTCGGGAAAACTAATACTCAAACTATCAGAAGAATCAGTTGAATTCATTTTTTTATCCAGCAGAGATTTGATCCGATCTGCATTCAAAAGATCATCATTAGAAAGAAAGGCAGCTTGTTCCATTGTATTTTGGAGCTGTCGTACATTGCCAGGCCAATCGTAATTTAATAGAACCATAGTAGCTTCTTTAGTCAGAATTTTGACAGGTTGTTTCCTTAACCTGGCAAACTCTTCTAGGAACATTCTGGCTAAAGGAAGGATGTCTTCTTTACGTTGTTGCAAGGTAGGAATTGCTATTTTGGCTTTATTGATCCGGTAAAATAGATCCAAACGAAAACGATTTTCTTCTATCCCTTTTTCAAGTTTACAATTTGTTGCACAGATCAATCGAAAATTAAGAGGAATTTTCCTAGATCCACCTACCCTGTAAATCTCTCTATCTTGCAGAGCTTTTAACAATTTCGGCTGCATTTCCAGCGGTAGTTCTCCAATCTCATCCAGAAATAGAGTCCCACCATTCGATAGTTCCATTTTACCCATCTGGCCTTTTCTGCTGGATCCCGTAAAAGCTCCAGCTTCATGGCCAAATAGTTCACTTTCGAATAAAGTAGGCGTGATTGACGCACAGTTTAAGGAGACAAAAGGTTTACCAAAATCATTATCTCCATAATGTATCATTCTGGCGATGATCTCTTTCCCAGTTCCAGAATCACCTTGAATTAATACGGGAATTGTAGAATCACCATGAAGTTTTTTAGCCATTTCAGTTACCTGTTTCATCTCTTCAGAAAAAATTCCAACTTTACCAATTCCTGAAACTTCTGCATAAGCATATTGCAGTTTTTTTAGTTTATCATTGATCAGGGCAGTTTCAGATTGAACCTTTTCATCGAACTTATTACGTAAAACAGTATTTTCCTTAAGCAGCTTTTGATGATCTTCCACCTTGCTAATAACAGTGACGAGCTCCTCAAGATCAATTGGTTTGCTCAGGTAATCGTAGGCACCTGCTCTTAATGCACCTAAAATACTTTGCGTATCTGTATGACCGGTTATTAATACAATGTCTGTATCTTTACCATCAGGATTGTCTTTGATCTTCTTGGTTAATGTAAAACCATCCATACCAGGCATGCGAATATCACTGATAATCATGGGAAACGAAGAATTTGAAAAGATCTTTTCACCTTCTAAAGCATTGTCGCAAACGGTTACTTCATGATTCAATTGATACTTCAGGAAATCGCTTATCGCTTTAGAAATCAATTTATCATCATCAATAACTAATATTCTCAACTTTCTGCTCCCTCATTTTTTTTAAACGTTATCACAAACTCAGCACCACCGGATTTTTTATTTCCGGCCTTGATGTCAGCATTATATTTTTCTACATAATTTTTCACGATTGCCAAACCTAACCCCATTCCTTTGTCAGGTGATTTGGTTGAATAAAAAGGGTCGTAAATTTTTTCTCCCACTTCCAAAGCGAAGCCTGATCCATTATCAGAGATTTTTATTTCAGCATGATCGCCCTTACTCCTGGTACAAATATGTATTCGCTTATCTTTTTGGTTTGAATCATCCAGAGAATGGATTGCATTTGTGACAATATTCAGAATAATCTGTTCGATATGGATTGATTCGGCACAAATAAGTAGTTTCTGCTTTGCCAATTTAGTCTCAATAAACACTCCATGCGAATAAAGCTGTCTTTCGATTAAATTTAGAGCATGTTTCACAGCTTCGTTAATGTCTATCGGTTTAAGCGAATTTGTCTTTGGAAGCTTCCAGAATGAGCGCATGTGTTTAATTATCTCATCGATTCGATTGCTAGCTTCGACAATATTTTCCAAGCCTTCTGCCAGGTATTCCGGTAAGATCAGATCATTTTTTTTGTTCCAATATAAGATGCTTTCAGCACTCATTTTAATAGCACAGACAGGTTGATTGATTTCGTGAGTTATACCGCCTGAGATCACACCGATTGAAGCTAATCTTCCGGCTTTTTCCATCATCTGTTTGGAAAGAAGTTCTTTTCTCTCTATTTCATGAGAAGAAGAGACATCTGCCAATCTCTTTGTTAATTCTTCTGTGAAAAGAGAGTCTTTAATTTTTGAGTGTTTTTTATAAAATTTCAAGGCAGATTCAAAATCTTTCTGTTTTTCGTAATCCCTTGATAAATATAGATATATATTTTTGATAAATTCTTTATATCCCAATTCTTCTGCCATTTGGAGTGTCTTGGAATGTGTTTTTACTGCTTCCTTGAATTGCCCCAAATTGCAATAAGAAGCTCCCAGATTATTCATAGCTGGTATCAATATCTTTTTATCTTCTAACTCACGAGCAACATCAATAGCTTTAGTAAAATATTGGATAGCCCGTTCATGCTGATCTAAAGCCATATATGCTTCACCAATATTCACAAGTATGATAGCTTCACTTCTTTTTAGATTGTGTTTTGAACAAAAGGAAGATGCTTCTTCCAGATACTTTAGAGCTTCATCATATCTTTTCATTCTAAGGTATACAATTCCGGTATTGATAATAATTGATTCAGTGTTATAAGTTGCATTATAATCATCTTTTTGTGGAACGTATCTCTTTGCTTTCAGGAAATATTCCAGGGCTTTATCCAAATCGTTCATGTTTAAATAAATAAGACCAACATTTCCCAGAGAGATGGCAATAGCAGGATTATTATCGATCTTCTTATAGACGTTGAGAGTTTGTAAAAAATAATTCAAAGCTTTATCATAATTATTGGATGAAACATTGATTAAGCCTAAGGTGTTCAAAGCTGATGCTTCCAAGTTCTGAAGATTATTATTTTGGGCCATGTTCAGAGTGAGTTGAGCAAATTTTTTACTGTTTTTCAAATCGGATTGATGCCAATAACTGACAGCAAGTTTGCTGAATAACTCTACTTTTTTCTCAAGATTCTGCTCAGTGTTAGCTTGATGAATCCTTTCCTTCATACTTTTCATTTTTGCTCCTACTTTAAGCATTAATAATTAGCTATCATAATAGAAATTATTAATATCTTCTTCCTAATTACCTTATGTGCGTGGCGTTGATTTATTGCTTACTGCTTAAATCTACTTCGAAAAAATATTCATCTTAATACTATCAATTTCTGCATAATTATTGCATTTTCTATACCAATTTTTTTATCGTCCTATTTTACAGTATGTTAGATCATTACATATTATTGTTATCCCTTCATAATTGTACAAATACGATCAGATTATGTTCGTATTTGAACATATTTTATCACTTCAAAGACAAGGAATGTATTTATAGATAAACTAAAAGATCCAACGGAAATCTGAGCCATAATTTAGCATTTAAGTTAGGTCGATTTTATGCTGTGCAAAATGTCCGTAAATGAACGCATATTGTACTCCTGCGTACATATTTATTAGGAGATACTAATGCTATCTCTTTATAACAATTTATTTTATGCGTTTGGCATACTAATTGCAACATTTTAAAAAAAATATGTGGGAGAAAGAAACATGTTCAAGAACTATATCAAAATCGCTTACCGCAACATCCTTAAACAAAAAACATATTCAGCTATTAACATTTTTGGATTAGCTCTGGGCCTAACAGCCTGTATTTTGGTCGGACTATATATTTATCAAGATTTCAACTATGATAATTATCATGCAAATGGTGAAAATATATATCGTGTAAGTATAGAAATGGTTACTCCAGATGATACTTTCAATTTTGCACAAACACCTGCTCCGGTAGCGCCAAGTTTAAAGCAAAATTATCCTGAGATCAATAAAATTTCCCGGATCTTTTTTGCCAAAAACGATCTTATCACATACGAAAAGAACAAATTCTATGAGGAAGAAATCGTCTTTGCTGATGAAGATTTTTTCAAGATCTTCAGCTACAGCACATTACAAGGAAATCCTAATACGTTCTTGCAAAAAGATAACTCTGTTGTGATAACAAAAAAAATAGCTGATAAATATTTTGGTACAGAAAACCCCGTTGGTAAAATCCTTAATTATAATAGCAGGATCGATCTGGAAGTTGTTGGTGTTGTCGAGAATGTACCAATAAACTCACATTTCACTTTTGATATGGTAGTTACATATAATTCTCTTATTCAGCTTCCGCAGGGTAGATACTTAGATCAATGGGGAGCAACTTTTGGTTCTTACACTTATGTGCTAATGCATCCGGGAACTGATCTTGATAAATTTGTAGATAAAGCTGGTCCCTTCCTTACAGAAAAAATGGAAACAACCGATAGAGTTCATGAATCTGTTATTTTGCAACCGATTAAATCTATTCATATGTTTTCTAATCTTGAGGATGAAATAAATCCCAATAGCTCAATTACATATATACTAATTCTAGGGTCAATTTCGCTTTTCATACTAATATTAGCATGCATCAATTTTGTAAATTTAACAACTGCCAGAGCAGTGAAAAGAGCTAGAGAGATTGGTGTGAGAAAAGTGTTTGGTGCCTTCAGATTACAATTAGTCAGACAATTCCTGGGTGAATCTATCATAACGACATTGATAGCATTAGCATTTGCATTTGTGTTTGTTGAGCTTTTCATTCCACTATTTTCTCAGTTAATAGGAACAACACTGGTCTACAGTCTTTTTGATAACCCTTATATCTTACTAATTATATTAGCAGGTTCTCTAATTATTGGAATTTTAGCTGGTTTGTATCCAGCTTTTGTACTCACACATTTCCAACCTGCTTTAGTAATGAAAGGTGCAACCAAACAAGGAAAAAGTAGTTCAGCATTACTTAGAAAAGGCTTAGTTCTATTTCAGTTTTCCATTTCCATAATTCTCATTATTTTCACAATTCTGATAAATAAACAGATTAATTTCATGCGAAATTTTGATATGGGATTTGAAAAAGAACAGATTGTTGTTCTTAAAACCCCAGAAAGAATGTCCCGTAATTCTGAAACTATTAAAGAAGAAATAAATGCAATTCCCGGAGTTATCGAGTCATCAACTAGTTTGGGTATTCCGTTGCAGAATAGCGGTTTTGGAACAAATCTAAGCCCATATGCTGATTCTGATGAGGATGAATTTTCTATATCTGTGAAGATGATCGACTCCGAATACATAGATTTTTACCAGATTCCACTATTGGTAGGCAGAAAACTTACTGAGACTGATGAAGCAAATTATGCAAATGTGACTGTTGTGAATGAAGCAACTGTAAAAAAGCTTGGATTTGCAAATAATGAAGATGCCCTAGGGCACAACTACACAATTGGTTTGAGTGATGGAGTAAAAAGATTTTCACCCGAGATAGTGGGTGTGATAGAAGATTTTCATTTCAATTCTCTACACGAAGAAGTCTCACCTCTTTTATTTATGTATTGGTATTTTCTATTTCAAGAGATCTCTATAAAGATCAGTCCACAAAATGTTCCTGAAACAATGAAAGAGATTAAACTGGTTTGGGAGAAATTTTATCCAGAACATCCATTTGTATATTCATTTTTAGATGAAGATATAGATAAAATGTATAAAGCAGAAGCAAGATCTTTCCGCGTGATCTCAACCTTCTCATTCTTAGCAATTATTATTGCTTGTATGGGTCTCTTGGGACTCACATTCTACACCACCGAACAACGAAGAAAGGAAATTGGAATTCGCAAAATCTTAGGTGCTTCCATACCGGGGATTGTAAGGGATATCTCTTTAGAGTTTTTAAAATTAGTTGTTATCGCCAACGTTATAGCTTGGCCGATAAGCTATTTCCTAGTTAAAAAGTGGCTCATGAACTTCCCATATAAAATTGATATTGGACTGGACGTATTTTTATTAGCCAGCGGGTTAGCATTATTAATATCTTTTGTAACTATTGGCTATACCGTTATCCGCAGTGCTTATAGTAATCCTATAGACAGTATTAAGTATGAGTAAAAAATCGGCTATGAGTATACACAAAATCCCAAAAGTTATAAACATAGAGATAATAGTGAGATCACTGAAATGCTAGATATGCTTCTTGAAAATGATCTGAAATTGCTACTTGAATTTCATGATAAACGCAGAACTATCTTTCATTTTGATGATAAATAGGAGTAAAATATGAGAAGAAAAGATAGAGAGATCACAGACAAAAAGAAGATGCAGATGATAATTTCTAAAGCAGAAGTTTGCTATATGGGAATGAGCAGAGATAATATGCCATACGTAATTCCTATTAATTTTGGTTATGATGATAACACGATCTATTTTCATTGCGCACTTGAGGGGGAGAAGATAGATATTTTACAGAAAAATCCAAATGTCTGCCTACTATTTAATATTGATAATAAACTTATCAACAACACTCCTCAAGACGATTGGACAATGTACTACAAAAGCGTGATAGTTTATGGGAAAGTTGAATTTATTTTAGATATTGCACAAAGACAAAAGGCAATTAATCTTATGTTCAAACATTATGGAGGTAAAGATTATCCGCTTCCTAAACCAGTATTGGAAAAGACGATGTTCCTAAAAGTAGAAATTGAGAAGATGGCAGGGAAACAAAATATTCCAGAGGATTGACCCAATACCTACTACAGATTAACCTATAATTATAACTACTCAAATTGAAGAAACAAATATCATAAAATTTCTTGCCTAAAAAGAACAAGATAGCAAATTTTGTTCAAAATTAATATTGGAAATCACTAAAATGAAAAAAATTGTAACCGTATTATCTATCTTTATTATTCTTATGGGATGCGCAAAAGAGCAGCAACAAGTAGACTACACTGAAGTATCCTTTACTGTAAACAGGTCTCTATTATCGAATGAGTATATTAGCAAGGAGGCTGAGATCAGCTTTTCACCTCCAATTAATTGGAAACCGATCAGTCCTCAACTGCTTAGTTCGATCAAAGAAAATGTAAAAGCCTCTAAAGATACTGCAGATGTTGCTATTCTCCCGCTCAATGTTTTTATGGATATGGAGAGCTCATTCACCTGTTTTTTATCGATCTTCAATAGCTCTTCTAGGGCAGAACAGACCATTACATACTATTTAAATGAGCTCAGAACGAGTAATGAAAATTATCAAACTAATGAGGGTTCGTTCTCTCATAATGGCTTCGATTTTCATCAACTAATATTCACAAAAGATGAGCTTATAACCATAAAACTGATCGCAACCAATAGTGAAGATAAAATTTTTATGATAGACTACATCCTACCTGCCAAAGCTTATGAAAATGAGTTAAGATCAATTGAATCATCAATTGGAACAATAAAGGAAATTTAGAGAAGAGATCGTTTTGCAGAGCAAAGCCGACTCATAAAAAGAAAGAGATCGTTTTGCAGAGCAAAGCCGACTCATAAAAAAAGAGGAGAAGTTAATGAAAAAACTCGTATTATTAATCACATTACTTGCAGTTATCGCAATGGTTGGATGTTCAGCTAATATCCATCAGGTTGGTAAAGGCGCTCAAGGCAATCAGGTTGTAGAAGCTCGTCAGTGGTATATTTTGTTTGGACTTGCACCACTTAACGAAGTAGATACTAACGCAATGGCTGGTGAAGCTGTTGATTATGAGATTAAAACTGAACAAAGTGCTATGGATATTATTCTTAATATCTTCACAAGCTATGTTACAGTTTATTCAAGAACAGTGACGGTTACAAAATAATTGTTGATGCAGTTATTATTTAGACTCTTCTTTTATTAGGAGAGTCTTTTTTTTATGAAACGACTTGGTGCCAGCATAATATTTGTAAATGATCAGCAGAAAATTCTCTTATTCTTGCGTGATGATAAAGTGGGTCTTCCTTACCCTAACATGTGGGATGTGCCCGGCGGTCATGTGGAGACAAGTGAAACTCCTTCTGATTGCATCGTACGCGAAATGAAAGAAGAGATGAACATTGACCTGCATGATTTCCAACTATTTTGTAAAAAAGAATTTGATGACAGAATTGAATATACATATTGGAAACAAACTAATTTAGAGATCTCTGAAATTGAGCTGATGGAAGGGCAACGTTTAAAATGGTTTTCCCGAGGGGAAGCAGCGCAAACAAAACTTGCTTATGGATTTAATGAGATAGTTGAACGATTTTTTAATAAATATAAATTGTCCCTGATTGAAGGGAATACCTAGTTTTTCCTTTTTACAAGGACAATTATATATCTTAAGTTTTAAAACAATTTATAATTTAAACCCAAGCCAAGCGTCTCTTTAAATTGAAGATCCTCTGCCTGCATTTTATTATAAAGAAGCTGAACAAAAAGTTTAAGATTTATCAACTTAGTTAAACTTATATCAACATCGTGCTGCCAGTCCATTCTAACCTGTTTCCAATCATCTTCATCTTCCTGATCTTCTAAACTTTCCGATTCAGAATAGACAATAGGCTTATATAGATTTAAGGTTGTGGAATATTTGATCACATTTTCTGCAAATGGTTTACGTAATTCACCCACAAGTTCCACTCCACCATCATTTGTGCTCTCATCAAGGTTACTATCGAAATATTGTTTGAATGCCCCGCCTAAACGTGTACTGAATTCCTGATCATCATCCTTAAAAAAGACTTTAGCTACACCAAAGGTCTCTGTGAAAACATTGGGATTAAATATTTTTGTATCCATATAGGTTTCATCCATAAATTGAGTCTCATCTCTAAAGCTGGCAAATGGATCTACAAAAGCTCCGAGTGTAAATCGGAAGATCGATTCAAAATCAACAATATCTGTAGATTTATCTGGTTTTGCCCAATATTTTTCTCCCAGATCATCTTCCATCTGAGTATGTGTTTGTCCAAAAGCTAATTTGAGTGTGTTCTTATTATGTACTTTTGCACTTAGTTGTTTTTCAGCTAAGAAATTTGCATTGAACACCCAGGAGATTGAGCCCTTCTCTTCACCTGTCCAATTATCACTGTAAGCATTTTGATTCATGGTAAGTGAAATATCTGAAGCAAGATTCCAATCTTTGGCAAGTAGCAATGAAAATGAGATTGTAATGATGAGAAAAATAATTACTTTTTTCATTTTTTTACTCCTCATTTTTTATTACATGAACATCCATTTGCGGATATGGAATATTTACATTTTCTTTATCAAATTCCTCTTTTACACTCTCTAACAGATCGTGATAAACAGTCCAATAATCTCCTGTTTTTGTCCATACACGAACCTTAAAGTCAACTGAACTATCACCCAGTTTAGACACTCTCACAAAAGGTTTAGGATCCTTTAAAATCAATGCATGTGCATCAATAAGTCTATTTAAAATCCCCTTAACCTGTTCATTGCTAGATTCATATCCAACACCAAAGGAAAGATCAACTCGCCTGGTTTTCTGGGCTGTATAATTTATTATTGTTCCATCCATAATTTTAGAATTTGGAACGATAAGTTTCTTATTATCAAAAGAAACAAGTACTGTCGTGAAGATATTGATATCTTTTACAACTCCGTCAATTCCGGCTGCTTCAACATAATCATCAACCTTAAAAGGACGTAGGATTATCATCAGGAATCCCGCTGCAAAATTAGATAACGATCCTTGCAAAGCAAGACCAATAGCCAAACCAGCAGCTCCGATCACAGCTAAGAAAGATGATGTTTGAATTCCCAACTGTGCAAGTGCTGCAATGATCACAAAAACCCATAATGCGCTATAGATAAGAGATCCGGCAAAAGAGATCACCTCCTTATCCACCCTCTTCTTCTCCATTGCTTTTACGATAAGTTTCCGCACACCCTTAACAACAAATTTTCCTATTATCAAGATAGCAATTGCGGCTAATAGCTTTAATCCAAAAGTGGATATTAATTCTATTAACTTTGGTATCACCTCTTCCATGATCCCTCCTAATTAAAATAATATTATTTTATGTTGCGATAAGAAAAGGCGTTTAGAATTTTGCAAGTTTTTTCTATTTACTATAAGAAGTATCTCTACGATTTATCTTTACACCAATTTCCTATATTCATAAATCTTCATCTGGAATAATAAGATTTTTTTATGAGGTAACAAAATGAAAAAAGCTACACTATTTATCATTATTTTTGGTATTACAATCCTAAATAGTATAAGTATTTATGATATTCAACATACTACAGATCCCGGTCCAGATGGAACATATCCATCTCCTTATAATGGACAGATCGTGACAACCGGTGGCATTGTTAATGCAGTTGATTTTAATAGTGGAAGATTCTTTATTACATCTGGTATGGGTGAATGGAATGGAATTTATGTTTATAATTATGACCAGAATGTAGCTGTTGGTGATAGTGTAATAATTGAAGCGGAAGTTTATGAATATTGGGGATTTACTGAACTCAGTAACCTAGTTTCCTGTGATATCATCTCTTCCGGGAATCCAATACCTGCAACGCTTGTTAATACAATATCCAACACAATAAATGAAGCTAGAGAAAGTACTAAAGCTGCAATTGGCTATTATGATCTAACAATTACACAAACTTATGATGAATGGGGTCAGTGGAAAATTGCCGATACAACTGGAGAATGTACGATCAGTACAGGATTTATGAATATGGAGGAGCTTGATATTCCAATTATTGAAGGATATCCATTAAGTGGAGTAAGTGGATTTGTTACCTATTTCTGGGAAGAATTTCAACTGAATCCAGTAAATTTATCTTCCATTCATTCAGATCCGGATGATCATATTATCTCAATTCAAGATCAACTTGTATTCTCTCCGGAGGAGTTTGAAATTCCAATTTATCATACAGTTTTTAATGATGGACAAGTTCAATCATATCAATTTGAAATTGCATTTAATGATCAGGTTTTGGAATATAGTGGATATGAAGATATTGGTACACTTTCTGCAAATGGAACGATAGTAGATGAGCAGCTAGGAAATGGGAATATCGCAATTTCCTATAATGGAAATTTTTCATTTGAAAATATGGAAACTCTCCTCAAGCTAAACTTTGTTGGCATAGAGAGTGGAGATGGAGAGCTGGAATTTGTAGATTTTGCAATAGATGCTCTGCCTGTGGATTATTTTTCTGTTGAAGAGATCACACTGCAATTAGAAACCATGCCCATTGGCGATACTCTCACGGTCATTCAAAGACCGATCCAAAATGTCCCGCAGATCACCATACCAAATGAAGAGTTCACAATTGAATGTTTAGCAGATGCTTCCACATCAAATTGGTCAGCAGAACTCGTACACCAGAATAAAGTGATCAGCCTAGATATTACAAATACCAATTACAATACTGCTGTAGATAGATGGTATTTAACGGCCATCTGTTCCCAACCTGAAATTTATGAGCTGTACGACCTAGTAGTAGATGCAGATGGGATTATAGCCGACACAACCAGAAATGCTGTACATCTGATTCCCGAAATAAAGACCAACTACTCATTTATTCATATTACCGACACCCATCTTCCAACCCACATTTTCTATCCTGATCCCATTTCTCTCACTGATTCTACAGAGATTGAAGACCTGCGGGAAGTGATTAGAGATATCAACCTAATAAAGCCCGAATTTGTACTATTAACAGGTGATCTACTTAACGAGGGAGAGTTGGAAGATTTTGAAAATCGACGCGTCTATACAAAAGCCCAGAAGATCTTAGAAGAGTTGGAAGTTCCGCTCTATCTTACTTCTGGGAATCACGATCTTGGTGGTTGGGACAGCACACCTCCTTCTCAAGGAACCGCACGGCGTGACTGGTGGAGATTCTTCGGATGGAGCTGGCTTTTAGATCCACCTGCACTAGATCCCTATTATACACAAAATTATAGTTTCGATTACGGGCCAATTCACTATATTGGAATGGAAGCCTATTTGAATTATGATAGTTATTTGTACAATATCTACGATGGCGAAAGTTTTACTGATCTGCAAATGCAGTGGCTTGAAAATGATCTAAATAATGCTTCAAGTAGTGAATCTCACGTGATATTCTATCACAACGATTTTTCGGATCAGATTGATCTTAATAGTATGGGAATCGAGATGGCTCTTTATGGACATATTCATTCCAATTCCGGTAGCATTACATCTCCACCTTATAATTTATCTACAGAGAGCACCTGTGATGGCAACCGAGCTTATCG